>ERZ1643246.230-NODE-230-length-73802-cov-10.819993_pt1 | contig 73802 bp, 63 predicted proteins | sample MGYA00579265_ERZ1643246 | MGnify/ENA primary metagenome ERZ1643246 (study PRJEB29033, sample SAMEA4952261) | chicken gut metagenome | biome: Broiler Chicken; feature: Gastrointestinal Tract; material: Caecum | place: Ireland | collected 2018 | study: Broiler... | reverse complement strand
GGACTGGCAGACAAGCTGGCTGACGCACAGGCAGCGATGAATGCGACGACCCAGGAAGAGATCGATGCCGCCACAGAGACCCTGCGTGAAGCGCGTCTGAACGCGAGAACGAAGGCGGATGTGAGCGCCCTGGAAGAGCTGATCGCTTATGTGAACAGCCTTGAGCTGAGCGCATACACGAGCGCAAGCGCGCAGCCGGTGATCCAGGATCTGGCACGCGCAAATCGCATGCTTGCGAATGAAGAAGTGACGCAGGAAGAGGTCGATAACATGGTCGATGCCCTGCAGGCTTCTGTAGACAATTTGGTCGAGATCAGCGCAGAAAGCACGAACGCTGGCACACCGAATGCCGATACGACGAATACCGCTGCAGCAGCGCAGACAGGTATGTTGGCTGGACTGCTGGCTCTGGCTGGCGGTGCGCTGGTCGTGGCAAGACGCAGAAAACAAATGAGATGATAACGAACTGAAACGAATTTATACTTCTCCTTTTTTGGAAGATCCTCTCTGTGATTGGTGGCAGAGAGGATCTTCTGTTTTTATAAGCGCTGATGTTCAGGTCAAAATATTGCAACAAAGGACAAAATATTACAATTGTTTATATTCTATAATAAAATCAAAGCAATCAAGATCAAGAAAGGAGGATCGTTTATCTCATCATTGGATCATGATGAAAGGAGGAAAAGAATGAACGGGAAAAAGATGATGAAGGCAGCTCTGGCTGTGGGCCTGAGCGTGACATCGGTATTATCGTCCGTTTCGATACAGACGCTGGCCAATACCCAGACAGTATCGGAAACCAATAGTGAGAAAGAGAACATCGCGTTGAACAAGCCGGTGACCTCTACGCAGATCGAACATAGCAGCTATGCTTCGTATGCAGTGGACGGCAATGAAAACACGTATTGGGCATCGGTCAATCCAGCCGAGCTGGAGATCGATCTGCAAGGCTATTATAAGATCGATGAGATGAATCTCATGGCGTACTTTGATCCTTCTACCGGAGCGGTAGATCGTTACTATGAATACGAGATCTACGCAAGCATGGATCAGGAAGAGTACACCAAGGTCGCGGAAAAGAAAGACACCGCGTTTGAGACGCCGCAAGGCGATACGTATACGTTCGAAGAGACCTTTACGGCACGTTACATCAAGATCAAGTTTTTGAGCACCCATGCCCAGGGGCAGCCGCAGAACAATACGGCGCACATCAAAGAATTCCGTGTTTTTGGTGAGCTGGATCCGGATGTGGAACAGCCGCAGGAAAAGCAGAACGTGGCGCTGGGCAAGATGGCCTATGCCCCGAGCAATGAAGGAAGCAACGATGCGTCCAAGGCCGTGGACGGCAACAAAGGCACATATTGGGCCGGCCCGAATCCGACCTATATCGAGGTTGACTTGGAAAGATACTATGACATCGACGAGATCACGGTGATCCCATACTATGGCGATGGCCGCTGCTATCATTATGAAGTGTATACGAGCGTCGATGGGTATGAATACGAAAAGGTCGGCGAAAAGACAAGCGATGAAGCGCAGACCGCAGATGGAGAGACCTATGCGATCGAAGGCAAGACAGCTCGCTATGTCAAGATCGAAATGCTGTCCAATTCTGCCAATCCGGCTGTTCATGTCAACGAGATCGAGGTCTATGGCACAGAGAACAGTGAATATGAACCGCCGGAAGAAGACAATGAAGGCAATATCGCAATGTCAAAGCCGACACGTTCTTATAGTGACAATACGGCGCATCCAGCATCCGCGGTCAATGACGGTCAGCGTTCGACCTCATGGACCGGACTGTATTATCCGGCTTATGTCGACATCGATCTGGAACAAAACTACAATTTGAACAAGATCGTCGTCATGCCTTCTTATTCGAATATGAACGCCTATTATCAGTATTCGGTATATACCAGCATGGATGGCGTAAACTTTGATCTGCTGGTGGAAAAAGACGACAAAGAAAAGGTGAAAAAGGAAGGCGACACCTATGTGATCGATGGCAAAGAAGCACGTATCGTGCGCCTGTATCTGCAATATGCCTCCAGCGGCAATACCGGCAGCTTCCAGGAGATCAAGGTATATGGCGAAGCAAGCGGCACACCGCTGCAGGAGAGAGCGCCGATCAGCGTCAGCGACTTTGAAGACACGACCTATGCGCAGCCGGTCACAGAAGAAGAGACCATCAGTGAGGTGCGCGGCGTGCTGGGCCGCGTGATCGGAGACCGCTACCAGGATTGGTTCGAGTTCGCGCTGGCAGAAAACAGCGAAAGTGACAATGACTACTATGAGATCCGCAATCATGAGGGCAAGATCCTGATCACCGGAAACAAGGGGTTGTCACTGACGACCGGATTGAATCACTATCTGAAATATTATTGCAATGTCTCTGTTTCCCAGCAGACCAGAAATGTCGAAATGCCAGCGGAGATCGTGCCGGTAGAGGAGCCGATCCGCAAAGAGACGCCATACCAGATCCGTTATGCGTATAATTACTGCACGCATTCCTATACGATGGCATTCTGGGGCGAGACGCAGTGGCAGAATGAGCTGGACTGGCTGGCCCTCAATGGCTTCAATGCCATCCTGGACATCACTGGCCAGGAAGAAGTGTGGCGCCGGTTAATGGGTGAGCTTGGCTACACCACGGATGAGATCAAGGACTGGCTGGTCGGACCAGGCTACTTCGGCTGGCAGTATATGGCCAACATGGAAAATGTCAATGGGCCGATTCCGGATAACTGGTTCGCGCAGCGTACAGAGCTGGCACGGAAGAATCAGCGCAAGATGCGGGCGCTGGGCATGACGCCGATCCTGCAAGGATACAGCGGCATGGTGCCCAACAGCATCCAGGACAAGGATCCTTCCGCGCAGATCATCGCGCAGGGACAGTGGAATGGCATGCAGCGTCCGGCGATGCTCAAGACCAATACCGCGACGTATCAGAAATATGCGCAGATGTTCTATCAGGCACAAAAAGAAGTGTATGGCGATGTCAGCCACTTTTATGCGACCGACCCGTTCCATGAAGGCGGCAATACCGGCGGCATCGGACGCGATATCGTCGGGCGGGCCGTGCTGGATGAGATGAAAGCGTATGACAGCGATGCCATCTGGGTCATCCAGTCCTGGAGCTTCCAGCCGGAACTTTTGCAGAACATCACGGCTGAAGAAAAACAGAACAATATCCTGTTGCTGGATCTGAATGCCACCAAAGGCGCAAGATACAGTTCGACCGATGAATTTGCCGGCAGCAACTGGGTATATTGCATGCTCGAAAACTATGGCGGACGCTCCGGCATCAACGGCAACTTGCAGAAATACACGACCATTCCAAGCCAGATCAAAGATACGACCGAGCATATGGTCGGCATGGGCATTTCGCCAGAAGGAACGAACAACAATCCGGTCAAGTATGACCTCTTCCTGGAGATGATGTGGGAAGAAGAAGACATCGATCTGAACGAATGGCTGACGCATTATATCGAAAGAAGATATGGCGAGCTGAGCGAAGGTGCCCAGAAAGCATGGGAAGTCTTGCTGGAGACCGCTTATCAGAACAGCAGCAATTATGCTGATCCGCCGGAATCCATCATCAACGCCAGACCGGCTTTTGATATCACCAAGGCAGCGCCAAATGGCAACACAGGCCGTTCATATAACACAAAACGCTTTGAAAAAGCAGTGGAATACCTGATGGAAGACTATGAGCTGCTCAAGGACAACGAAGGCTATCTGTATGATCTGACCGATCTGCTTCGTCAGGCCATCGCCAACAGCGCCGCGCAGTATTATCAGGATTTCACCGCGGCCTTTGAAGCGGGAAACAAAGAAGTCTTTGACCAGAAAGCACAGGCGTTCCTTGATCTGATCGATCTGCAGGACCGCGTGCTCAATACCAATGAGAACTTCATGGTCGGTACGTGGCTGAACGCGTCCACAGAGGCAGCTGAAGGACAAGATGAGTTCACCCAGATGATCTTCCAATTGAATGGCAAAGCGATCATCTCCACATGGGCGCCATATTACTGCTGGGGCGTATATGATTATGCCAACCGCGAATATGGCGGTCTGACGAGAGACTACTATCTGCAGAGATGGCAGCTGTGGATCGAGCGGCTGAACGATAAACTGAATGGCGAAGACGTGTCCAATTATCAGGAGATCTCTACTGCAGAATCGCACGCGATCGCCTGGGAATGGGCACGCAGCGACAAAGTATACAGCGATGAGCCGGCCGGGGATATTCAGGCTTTGTATGAAGAGTTTAAAGCGAACTACTCCCTGAATGATCAGGAAGAAGACGAACTGAAAGTCGATCAGCTGGATATTCGCATTTCCACAGATCTGCCAGGTTACAATGGCCATCCGCTTTCCAATGCGATCGATGGAAACAGCGCGACCTTCTGGTCCAGCGCTTATGGCGATCTTGAACCATATGAAGTATTCTTCGAATTTGACCAGCCGGAGACGATCAGCACCTTCAGCATCTTGCCGCGAGACTATGACAACCGCAGGACCGGCAACGGCGACATCCTTGGCATCGAGCTGTGGGTAAGCGATGATGGTGAAAGCTATCGCAAGATCGCAGAAGGACAATATCCGGAGGACGGCGAAGAAAGACGCTGTACATTCGAACCGGTGACCACGAAATATGTCAAGCTGGTCATCACGGATTTCCTCATCTGGAACAACAACCATGCCATCAAGTCGGTGACAGCCGGAGAATTCAATTTCTACCGTCCTTACGCTATGCTGGAAAGTGATGTATACAGCTTTGAAGATGGCGAGATCAAGAACGTCGCCGAAGGCACGAGCGTAGCGCAGCTGCGCAACCAGATCGAAGTATCCCAGCGCGGCAGCTTGCAGGTGATGCGCGGTGAGGAAGAACTGGATGATGATGCGGTATTGCAGCTTGGGGATGTCATCGCATATTATTACGATGACGCGTTTGCCCAGTCTTATGAGATCAAGGCATTCAGCGAACCATCTGATTTCAGCGCGCTCAACGCATTGATCGCAGAATGCGAAAAACTCAATGAAAACGATTATACGTCAGAAAGCTGGAAAGCCTTCAGTGAAGTGCTGACCGTAGCCATCGGCGTGCAAGTCAATCCAGAGGCGACCCAGGCAGAGATCGACGCAGCCACAGCCGATTTGAAAGCGGCGATGGCGGATCTCGTACCAAATGTCGACCTGAGCGGACTGCGCACGGCGATCCTTGAAGCAGAAGCATTGACAGAAGCGGACTATACCAAAACAAGCTGGAACGCGCTGGCAGAGGCATTGGCCGCGGCCAGGACCATTGCCGAAGATCAGCATGTCACACAGGCAGCCGCTGATCAGGCCGCGTCCGCATTACGGACCGCGATGGCTGCCTTGCAGATCAAAGCAAGCGACGCCGCGATGGCAGCACTGCAGAATATCGTTGACAGCGCGCAAGCCTTGCAAAATGAAGCGTTAAGCGAAGCGATCGCAGCCGCAAAAGGATTGCTCGCTGATCCAGACAATGCCTCCACGACTGCAGTCGTCACTGCATTGCTAAACCTGAGCGAAGCGATACAGGCAGTGAATACCGGTGAAAGTACGGATGCATTGAGAGCCGATGTACAGGCCACGATCGATTTCATCAACGAAAACATCCTGACCAATGTGGACAATGTTCGCCCGGGCAAGGTGGACGCACTGGAAGCAGCTGTAGAGGCAGCGCAGACCCTCGTCGATGATCCGGATGCGAGCGCAGATGCGCTGAAAGCAGCGAACAAAGCGATGACCAAGGCAGCGCAGGAGCTGTGGCAGATCGTCTCCAAGGCCGAATTGGAAGCATTGATCGAAGCAGCGAACGGTTACACAGACGGCAGCTATACCGCAGAAAGCATCGCGGAATTGCAGGATGCGATCACCAATGCGCAGGCAACAGCGAACAACGATGACGCGACAACAGCTGAGGTCACTGACGCTATCATGAATCTGGCCAATGCGATCGCAGGGCTGGAACAGATCATGCTGGATACGAGCGCGTTAGCGCATGAGATCGATCTCGTGACAGAGATGGTTGCCAATATCGATGACTATGTGCCTTCCACGGTAGAAGGACTGGCAGACAAGCTGGCTGACGCACAAGCAGCGATGAACGCCACGACGCAGGAAGAGATCGATGCCGCGACCGCAACCTTGCGTGAAGCACGCCTGAACGCGAGAACGAAAGCGGATATCAGTGCCCTGGCAGAGATCATCGCTTATGCGAACAGCTTGAATCTGACTGGCTATACAGCTGAAAGCCGCAATATGCTGGATCGCACGATCTTTGAGGTCAAGAAAGTGCTGGCTGATCCTGAAGCAACGCAGGAAAAGGTAGATGAAGCAGTGACGACGATGCAGGATGCCATCGCCTCTCTGGTTCCGGTACAAGAAAGCACAGACAGCGTCAGCGCCGGATCGGCAAATACCGCGGCAGCGCTGCAGACCGGTCTGTTTGCGGGCATGATGGCAGCGGCAGCTGCGGCAGCGCTGCACTTGCACAGAAAAAAGCAGGCAAAGTAAACAAAAACGAATCGAGCTTTGAGACCATTGGTTTCAGAGCTCTTTTTCCTTTGTGATGCAGTTTACGGAAGAATGCAGGCGATCATGAACGAATTGTTTTCTTTTCCGGTATTCATTTGATAAAATAAAGAATATAAAACCAGAGAGGGGCGCAGAGAGATGTCCGGAAAAACAAAGCGAATGCTGTTGTCTGCGGTGTTGCTGATCACGCTTGTGCTGAGCGGCTGTCAGGCACAGACTCATGAAGAGGAGGACTATCTTTATTTTCTGTTTGCGACGCCGCTGCGCAATCATGTCATCTGGCTTCAGGCCAAAGCATGATTCGAACAAGCATGTGAGGATCTAGGGATCCGCCATGACTGGATCGGCCCGGACGTCATCGATACCGAAGCCATGGAAGATGTGATGTGGACAGGTCTTCTGCAAGATGCGGATGCCATCGTTACCCAGGGCGTCATATCCGATGAACTGGTCAATTTTGCGTGGGAGCTCGGCATCCCGGTCTTTCTGGTGGACAGCGATATGCCAGATTCTCGGCGGATCTGTTATATGGGAAAAGATTTTAAAGAACAGGCAGAACTGCTGCTGGCGCATATCGAGGAAAGGGTGGCCCCAGATACAGAGCTGCGCATCGCCATCCAAGTCGCGGAATCCAGCTTTGCCATCGCACAAGAACAGATCAAGCAGGTCGAGGACGTATTTGCCCGGCATCCGGGCGGGTATGAGATCGTCAGCGTCAGCGATTCAAAATCTGAGGAAGCAAGAGCGCGCAAAGAATGGAGCACGGTGATCCAGGAACATCCGGACATCAATGTGGCCATCAATTTTGCAGCTGAATCTGCGGAGTTTTGCTGGGAAGCCATTGAAAACAATGGATTGCGCGATCAAGTGCTCATATATGGCGCTGATGATATCCCGGCAAACCTGGAGCTGATCCGGGAAGGGAAGGCAGATGGCATTGTCGTCACTTCTTTTTATCAATATGGATATCGCAGCGTAGAATTGCTGTATGATTATCTGGTCAATGGCAAAATGCCGCCTCAGCAGGAAAAGACCGATCTGCAGATCGTCGACCGTACCAATGTAGATACATACCAGGAGAACGAAAATGAAGACCGCTAAAAAGACGACATTTCGCGCCAAGATGCGCAAAACGATGCTCGTGATGGGCATCGTGCTGTTCCTGGTGATGGTCATGACCAACATTTTCAATTATTTTACGAAGATCAGCTATAACCAGGTATTGGATGGTTATGATACGCTGCATGCGTATTATGACCATGTGGAGACTTCATCGGATTATATCAAAAGCTACTTGTCCGCCAACAATGAAGCGATGCTGGCGCAATATGATGAGCAGATGAGCGCCGCCTATCGGGATGTGTCATCTTTGCGCAACAACATCGGATTGAGCGAAAGCTGGCGCTATGATTTGCTGGAAAACATGCTGGATAATTATGATACGGTGATCAGAAATATGCTGGAACTGTATGAGAACAGCGAGCAGTCCGGAGAATACCGGACCAATTACGATATGTTCATCCAGGCCGGCGATCTGATCATGGATACGTCTGGAGACTATTATAGTCTGATCATTGCGTCCATGAGCGACCATAGAGATACGATGGAGATGCTGCAGAACCTGACCTGGTTCAGCTTCATCATCGTGTTTATCCTTGTTATTTTCTGGTTCATCTATTATGACCGTTCTGTCATGCATCTGCTCAGCCGCCCGCTGGAACAGATCCTTCAGAATATCGATAAGATCCGTCATGGAAAATATGAGCTGAAAGATATTTCCAGCAGCAGCGTGGAGATCACTCAGCTTTGTGACGCATTGGAAGAGATGGCACAGGCCGTCGCGTCAAGCATCGAGACGATGCAAGAGCGTGACCGTCTGGAAAAGCTGCTGCTGGAACAAGAGAACGAAAACCTGAAAAAAGATGAACTGCTGGCACAGAGCGAACTGAAGATGCTGCAGAATCAGATCAATCCGCATTTTCTGTTCAATACGCTCAACATGATCTATCGCATGTCGCTGAAGGAAGGCGCGGATGACGCGGCAGACATGCTGATGAAGACGAGCCAGCTGCTGCGCTATGGGCTGGACAACCAGAATCGCATCAGCAGCTTGCACAACGAGCTGGAGATGATCGGCAAATATATCGAGATCCAGAAAAAGCGGCTGGGCAGCCGCGTGAGCTTTATCTTGGAATGTGAGAGAGCACAAGTGCGCAACATCAGCATGCCAGGCATGATCCTGCAGCCATTGGTCGAAAATGCCTTGCAGCACGGTCTGCACGATGTGACCGAAAACGGAGAGATCGTCATCAGTGTGGGACAGCAGGACAGTGTGATCACGATCAGCGTTTCTGATAACGGAAAGGGCATGCCGGCCCAGGAACTGGAGGAACTGATCCTAAATGACTATCAAATGAAAGAAGGCACGCACCTTGGGCTTTATAACGTCATGCGCCGTCTGGAAATGTATTTTCATGAACAGATCCAGATCAGCCTGCACAGCGATGAGGGATGCGGATTTGAAGTATTCATGGAGATCCGCCCAGCCAGATCTGAAAGGAGGTGATCCGGATGTATCGAGTGATGATCGCAGAAGATGAACAGATCGAAAGAGAGATGCTCGCACAGATCATCGCAGAGCAATTTCCATCAGTCGATCAGATCATTCCGGCAGAAAATGGTCAGCAGGCCGTCGATCTGTTTGCGCAGTACCAGCCTGATCTGATCCTCATGGATATCAATATGCCCTTGAAAAGCGGCATGGAGGCACTCAGGGAGATCCGGCAAAATACCAGGAAAGAATTCGTGTGCATCATCCTGACATCTTATGGTCATTTTTCCTATGCGCAAGATGGCATCCGTCTTCGTGTAGATGATTATATCCTGAAGCCAGCGGAAGATGCGCAGATCATCGCTTCAGTGTCAGCCGGCATGGAAAAGCTGCAGCAGCGCCGCAACATGCACGCTTCGATCCAGAAATTGCTGAAGCATAATGAAGATGTCAGCGCATTGCTTGAGTCTGAATGTATTTTTGCCATCATCAATCAAAAAGAAGAGAAAATGATCAGAAGATATTTTCAGATGGCGCGCATAGATGCTAGTCACGCGTTCACCCTTGTCGCAAAGGCAGAAGAGGACAATACACTGATCCCGCAGATCCGCGGAATCATCGAGGAACTGGGATATGCGTGCATGAGCGCCAGACTGAATGACTGTCAGATCCTGTACATCTTCGCTTCCATTCCGATGGATATGAAAGAACGAACGCGGCTGCAGTATCTGACCCGGCCGCTGCTGGAGCGATCCGGCATTGCTTATGCGTGGGGACTCCAGCAAGATCAGATCGATCATTTTCATGTGGCATTTGAAGATGCCATGGCACAATTGCATATACAGGAAAATGTTCAGGATGAACATGACCCCTTCGTATGGAAAAGCGTGGAACAGCTGCTTTCCAATCTGGAAGAGAATCAGATCGCCATGATCGTCTATGATCTGTTTGAAAAGCTGGCCGCCATGGACACTGCCCGCAGAAATGCGGTGATGGAAGAGATCCTCACCAGACTGTATGACCATGCGGAACAAAATGGCCTGATCCTTCCTCGTCCGCAATGGCAAGAAGAAAAGATATTTAAGAAAGAAGATACCCGCAGAGAAGTGGAGCTTAAGATCACACAAAGGCTGATGGAGGTGCTTCGTCCGCTCAAGGCACATCATTATCAAAGCCATAGCCTGCTTTACCGTAAGGCCATCGAGTTCATCGCGCAGAATTAACACAGGCCGATCGGACTGAGCGATCTGGGCAAGGCGCTCAATGTCACGCCGCATTATATCAGCCGTCTGCTCAGCAAAGAAGGCGCACCAGGCAAAAATACCTTTACAGAGCTGTTGACAGATTACCGGATCGAAGCAGCCAAGCGCCTGATCCAGCAAGGCGTATCCCTGAAGAATGTCGCGTTTGAAGTCGGATTTCATTCCACTAGTTACTTTTCTAAGAGCTTCCGGAAGAACACGGGCATGACGCCGCGGGAATATCAGCGGCTATTTGAAAGCGGGCAGTCCTCATGAAACATGTGTTCATCATCAATGCCACGGCCAAGAAACATGAGCTGGAGCAGCTGATGCCGCAGATCCATCATCATTTCCCGCATGCGCAGATCTTGCTCACACAGCATGCGGGCCATGCGCGAGAGCTGGCTGCACAGGCTGTCCGTGCCAATGAACCAGTGCGGATCTATGCCTGCGGAGGTGACGGCACTTTGCATGAGGTCGTCAATGGTATCCTCGGATACAGCCAGGTGCAGCTGGCCGTGATCCCCATCGGCACCGGCAATGATTTTGTCAAGACTTTTGCGCCACGGACATTGTCACAGTTCCGCGCGCTGCAAGGCTACCATCACCCTGATGTCATTCCCTGCGATATATTGATGGTCGATGGTCAGGCATGTATCAACACAGTATCGGCTGGACTGGATGTGAAAGTAGCTTATCATGTCGCGAAATTCAGACGCCTTCCAGGCATGCGCGGAACGCTTCCATATTATCTCGGTCTGCTTGTCAGTATGTGCGGGAATATGGCCGAATCATTTCAGGTCGAGATCGATGGCCAGAAAGCGCCGCAAAAAGCATATTTATTTGCCGTGGCCGGCAATGGCAGATACTATGGCGGCGGGTATTGCCCGGTGCCGGATGCGAAGCTAGATGATGGCAGACTGGATATCTGTCTGATTGAAAATGTGCCAAGACGGCTGATCATCCGGTTGTCAGACCGGTACAAAAAAGGCACGCATATCACGCGCAAAGATCTGGTCACCATGGCCAGAGCCAGTTCAATGCGCATCGTGACGAACGGAGAGAGGATCCGGCTGAACCTTGATGGTGAGCTGCACGAGGCAGCTGATCCGCTGATCACGGTCAAGATGCATGCCTTACGCTTGCTTTTGCCGCAAACAAAAGATCTCAGATGATCATTGTGCGATCCTCTGAGGTCTTTTCTGTTATTGACGCATCAATATGCTGATGGCTTGCGCGACATTGTCTACGATGTGATCCGCATATTGTGCAAGTTGTGGATTGCCGCGGATCGCAAAGCCCTGGAAGCGGCGGATCATCGTCAGATCATTGAGGCTGTCTCCGATGGCAGCGACGCGGTCATTCACGATGCCGAAATGGCTTGCGGCCCAGTCCAGCGCTTGTGCTTTGTCGACACCGCGGGCACTGATGTCGATGCACTCACAATTGACGGCAGCGTGGACTTGAGGGAACTGCAGGCCAATCTGCGCTGTTAAGGCCAGCGCCTCTTCATGATCATGCATCATGCAGCTGACGACGCAGATTTCATGAAGATCACGCGGATCATCTGCCTGTGGATATGCGGAATGGATACGCGCGATCAGCTGTTCCATTTCAGGATCATCTTCCATCCGTTCATTCCATAGCGCGTCTTTGCCATAGACGGTCAGCGACATCGTGACATTGTGCCGCAGAAAATCGATCAGCTCATCAAGCGGGCCGCAAAGCGGGCTTTCCTTCAGACATCTGCCATCTGGATCCAGGATCATTCCTCCGCCATAGGCAATGATAAAATCGATGGGAATGTCATATTGACGACAGGCCGCAAACAATGAACGAGGCTCTCTGCCGCTGACTATGCCAAACAGATTGGCCGCCTGAAAGGTACGGATGGCCTGGATATCTTCTTTGGCAATGGCATCCCCGGTCCTTCTCAGGGTGCCATCGAAATCAGAGCCAAGCAGCATCTTGTGTTTGATCATGAAAACCCTCCTCTTTGACCACCCCATTGTATCATTAAATTCGTCGTATCATCATGCAAATGACAATCAGCTTGTGATCTGATTGCTTTTCCTGGGAAATGACGCAGAAAAGATCCAGCAAAGTGTTTGGCGCCTATGCACGAGCATGGACATTTCATAGTCTGAATTGAATCAGAGAGTGGAAGGAGGAAATCGTGTGCGATATCACAAGCATGATTTTGATTGCGAGAACGAGCATTGCTGCTGTAAGTCATCAGAATGCTGGGAATGTGAATGCCCTTGTTTTGAATCTTGTCAGTGGGAATGCTGTCCTCAGAAAGTGACCGGCCCAACCGGCCCAACAGGAAGATCCGGCCCAAGAGGCCCACAGGGGATCCAAGGGCCATATGGCCCGCAAGGTCCACAGGGTGATCGCGGTCCCACCGGAGCGACTGGCCCGACCGGTCCTGTTGGCCCGCAAGGCGCAACCGGCTCACAAGGGCCGCAGGGTCCGCAAGGTCCGGCAGGAATTCAGGGAATCACTGGCCCGACAGGACCTACAGGCGCGACAGGTGCAAATGGAGCGATGGGTCCCCAGGGTCCGACAGGAAATACCGGTGCTACGGGCCCCACAGGTCCAAGCGGCGCAACAGGGGCGACCGGTCCGCAAGGTCCGGCAGGAATTCAGGGAATCACTGGCCCGACAGGACCTACAGGCGCGACAGGTGCAAATGGAGCGATGGGTCCCCAGGGTCCGACAGGAAATACCGGTGCTACGGGCCCCACAGGTCCAAGCGGCGCAACAGGAGCGACTGGTCCGCAAGGTCCGGCAGGAATTCAGGGAATCACTGGCCCGACCGGTCCGACCGGCCCGCAGGGATCAGCAGGAAATACTGGTGCCACGGGTCCCACGGGTCCCACCGGTCCAAGCGGAACATCAAATTCTCTGACTTCGGCCAATGACAATGATACTGCAGTATCTGCGAATGGTACGCTGAGCTTTTATCAGAATTTAGCAAGCAGCGGAACAGCGATCACGCATACCTCGGGATCACCATTCTTTGAGATCACTGAGCCTGGGGTCTATGAGGTTTATTATCAGACGACGGCGAGCATTCCTTCAGCATCTTCTTATCCGGTAACGGTGGAAGCGATGCTGGTCTTCGATGGAGATACGCTGCCGCATACGCAAGACAGCGCCACTGTATCGAGCAGTTCTGATGAAGAGATCTTGAATGGCTTCGGTGTCTTCTATGCGTCATCTGCTTCTTCTTTGTTCCTCAAGAATTCACTGGCTGGCACACATTACAACAACAGCATCCTGATGGTCAACAAGCTTTCATGACCGCCTGATGGCGGTCTTACATAAGGAGGGGACTTATGATTACAGTCAGTGTCTGTATGATCGTCAGAGATGAAGAAGCAGTGATCCGACGCTGCCTTTCGTGTGTGCGCTCGTTTGCGGATGAGATCATCGCGGTGGATACCGGATCAAAGGATCAGACAGCTTCTGTATGCAAAGAGATGGGAGCAAAAGTATATGATCTACCCTGGCAAGATGATTTTGCGGCAGCGCGGAACTATGCTTTTTCCAAGGCAGCCTGCGATTATCAGTTCTGGCTGGATGCAGATGATGTCATCAGCGAAGCAGATCAGGAAAAGATGAAAGAACTGAAAGAAACATTGGATGAATCCGTTTCGGTCGTCATGATGCGCTATGAGATGCAGCACGCAGAGCATGAATCACCCGTTGTGTTTGAGCGGGAACGTCTGCTGCGGAAAAAGGATCATTTCTTATGGAAAGGAAGGGTACACGAGAGCATCGAGCCTTCTGGAAAGATCATGCACAGCGATATCGTCATCCGTCACCGCAAGGAGAAAGTGAATGACCCGCAGCGCAATCTGCGTATCTTCCGGAAGATGAAAGCTGCGGGAGATGGCTTTTCCCCACGCGATCAGTTTTATTATGCGCGAGAGCTGTATCAGCACGGCCAATATGATGAAGCAGTTATGGAGTATGAAACGTTTCTGAACGGCCATGGCTGGGTGGAAGATCAGATTCAGGCCTGTCTTGACCTGGGGCAGTGCCTGATGCAGCTGAACCGTCCTGATGAAGCGTTTTCTGCCTGGATCCGCAGTTTTTTCTATGCACCGCCCGCTGCCCGTATCTGCAACGTGCTGGGATTTTGGTTTTTGCGTGATCACCGGGATGAAGAGGCAGAATATTGGTTCAGACAAGCCTTGCACTGCATGCGCCGCGGCGGTTTTGAGCAAGAAGATGATCATTGTTTCATCCCCAGCCTGGAGCTGGCGATCCTGTATTATTACCGTGGTCAGCATTCTTTGGCCAGAGCCTGGTTTGAACAAGCCAGGCATATTCATCCGCAGCATCCACTGATCATTCGCAATCAAAAATGGTTTTCATAGAAAAAGCGGCTTGTCAGTGCCGCTTTTTCTATTCTGTGATGTCTTTTTGCGTATAATTCCGCGGACCAAAGATAGAAGAACCGATGCGCACCATATTAGAACCATGCGCGACCGCCAGCTTCCAGTCTGCGCTCATGCCCATCGAGAGCCAGCGGATCTGTTCGCTGCCATACTGTTCCTGAAGCTTCAGATACAGCTGGTGCACCTGTTCGAAACAATCTGCAATGGCCCTCTGGTCTGTGGTGTTAGGGCCGACACACATCAGGCCCTGAATATCGATGTGCGGAAACTGTTCCCGGCATACACGGACAAAATCAAGGCACTCATCGGCCAGGACACCGGTCTTGTTGGGCTCCATGGAAATATTGACTTCGACCAGCACCGGAATGACCTTGCCGATCTTTGCTGCTTGTTTTTCGATTTCCTTGGCCAGCGGCAGATTGTCCAAGCTTTCGATCATATCGACCAGCGGCAGCACTTGCTTTACTTTATTGCGCTGCAAATGTCCGATCATATGCCAATGATAGCGCTCATCATATTTGGCTGCGATCTCCTGTACTTTATTTTCCCCGAAGATCGTACAGCCTGCCGCATAGGCTTCATCGATCTCTGCTTTTGTGCGGGTCTTGCTGACTGCAACCAGCGTGACATGCTGTGGCAGTTCTTTTTTGATTTCATTGAGTTTTTCCAAATTCATCTTTCATGCCTTCTTTCATCTCTCTATGATAAACGATTCATCGATAAAATGCCAGATGCCAAAGCTTGCGGCAGATCAAGATCCTCTTTTATCGATCATGCGCAAGAGTGTTGCTGATATGAGGCGATGATGACTAACATAGCATTGAGCGGTCAGGTGATGGCAGAAGAAGTGACAAGAAGATGAGATAAGCACGATTTTATGGTACAATAACTGAGTATATGGAATCATGAAGACAAGGATGTGACACTGTGAGCAGGGGATTGTTTATCACCTTTGAAGGAAATGACGGCAGCGGAAAGACGACCATCAGCGAGCTGGTCTTCAAACAGCTTACACAAAAAGGCTTTTCCTGCATCTTGACCCGGGAACCCGGCGGCATTGATATCGCTGAACAGATCCGGCATATCATCCTGGATCCGGCCAACAGCGCGATGGATGCCCGCACCGAAGCGCTGCTTTATGCGGCCAGCCGCCGCCAGCATCTGGTGGAACGGGTGATCCCGGCACTGGATGAAGGCAAGATCGTGATCTGTGACCGTTTCATCGACAGTTCCCTTGCTTACCAGGGCATGGGCAGACAGATCGGCATGGAAGAAATCTTTCAGATGAACCAGTTTGCGACCGAAGGACTGATGCCGGATGCGACCATCTTCCTTGAAGTGAGCGAGACAGTATCCCGGCAGCGGCTGGCCCAGCGCGGTTCGCTGGACCGCATGGATCAGGAAAGCGAAGCTTTCCATCAGCGCGTGCGCCGAGGATATGCGCTAGTCAGACAGCGGTACTCAGAGCGGATGCGCGTCATTGATGCCGATCAGGAACTTGAGCAAGTGCTGCAGGCAGCGATGCGCGCGGTCATGGAGATCGTGGATGAACACCATTGACAAGGCACTTGCGGCTCGCCAGCAGCCGGTCGCTTGGAAGACCCTGAGCAATGCCTTGCGCAGCCGGACCTATGCCCATGCCTATCTGTTTCAGGGCCAGATCGGCACAGCAAAGCGGGAAATGGCCCTGCTCTTTGCCCAAAGCGTGTTTTGTCCCCATAGCAAGGAAGGCATCGCCTGCGGCGAATGCGAGGTCTGCCGCCGTGTGGTAGCGCTGGAATACGCCGATCTGAGCTATATAGATGGCAGTGAGACATCCATCAAAAAAGCAGATGTCCTGCGCCTGCAAGAGCAATTCAGCCGGACATCGCTGGAGATCAGTCCATATCGCATATATATCATGGATCATGCGGAGAATGCCACGCCAGACGCGCTGAATTCACTGTTGAAATTTTTGGAAGAGCCGCAGCCGGGCATCATCGCGATCCTGATCAGCGATCAGCCAGAGCTGCTGCTGCCGACCATCGTTTCCCGCTGTCAGTGCATTCCCTTTCATCCGCTGAATCAGCGCGAATGTCTGCGAATGGGCATGGAAGCCGGGGAATGCGACGCACTGGATGTTTATTTTCTCTCTCGTCTGCGCTGCAATCCATCCATGATGCAGGAAATCAGCGAGAGCGAAGATTATCAGCATGCCCGTTATGTCTTCTTTGCGCTGATGGAACGTTTTCTGCGCAGCGAGGAAGAAGCAGCATTGTTTCTGCAGACCGAAGGCTATCCATCCAAGCAAAAGAAGTGGGGAAAGACTTCCTTTCGCTGGCTGCTTGATCTGATGTCCATCTACTGGAAAGACTGCGGCCGCAAGCAGATCAGCTGCGAAGACAGCCGCTATGTCAGCCTTTGGGAAAAAAGCAAATGGTCCATGGAACAACTGATCGCCATGATACAGATCGTGCTGAAGGCAAAAGATGTCCTGCGCCGTTCAGTGAATCTGCAGCTGCTGGCAGATCAGATGATGTATGAACTGAAAGAGGTGAAATCGTGAAACAAGAAAATAAAGACCGCGCAGCCGCAGCGAAAAAGAACGAACGGCCGCGGGATAAAGATAGAAATACAGAACGCCGCGGCATGCGCGGCGAACGTCGGATGACAGAGCACAAAGGCGAAGCCATTCAGCGCAGCTACCAGAGCCTGGCTTTCGTCAGCTTCAAAGAATCTAAGAAAGTGTATTCCTTCGGATACGATGGAGATGACCTGAAAACTGGCGACCGCGTAGTAGTAGAAACAGTACGCGGCCAGGAACTGGGGACGATCGTCAAAGACTGTGAGCCATTTCTGGTGCAGAAAAACAGCATGGAGATCAAGCCCGTGCTGCGCAAAGCGACACCGCGCGATATCGAGCGCGAAAAAGAAAACGTGGAAAAAGCCAGACGCGCGCTAAAGATCTGTGATGAATGCATCAAAATGCTCGGCTTGGATATGCATCTGATCGAAGCGGAATATACCTTGGATTGCAGCAAGGTCATCTTTATTTATGTGGCCGATGAGCGAGTGGACTTCCGTGAGCTGCTCAAAGAGCTCGCCAGCCGCTTCCGCTGCCGTATCGAACTGCGTCAGGTCGGACCACGTAACAAATCTAAGATCATCGGCGGACTAGGCATGTGCGGCATGGAAACCTGCTGCTCACGCTTTTTGAACGATTTTGACGTAGTCTCCATCAATATGGCTAAAAACCAGCTTCTGGCTTTGAATATCCAGAAGCTCAGCGGACAATGCGGAAAACTGATGTGCTGCCTGAAATATGAAGACGCTCAATACAAGAAGATGCGCCAGGGACTGCCAAAGCTTAATGCGCAGATCGAATACAAAGGAAAAAAATACCGTGTGACCAGCATGAATGTCCTGCTGCAGCAAGCTAAGATCGAAAACCGGGAAGATGTGCAGTTTCTTGACTTCAAAGAACTGTGGCCCGATATCGACTTTTCGGACCGTTAGCCATGAAACGTCAGAAGAGCTTTGAGACGCCGCAGCCGACGCTTTATATCGTCGCTACACCGATCGGCAATCTGCAGGAGCTTACGCCCAGAGCGAGACAGATCCTGGAAGAGGCAGATATCATCGCGGCGGAAGACACTCGCAATACGCAGAAGCTGTTGACGCATTTTGGCATTTCCACGCATATGGTCACACACCATAAATTCAATGAGGCGCAAAGCAGCAAAGGTATCATCCGTCTGTTGACAGAAGGCAAGAGCGTGGCCATCGTCAGCGACGCTGGTTATCCGCTGATCAGTGATCCGGGCGCACAGCTGGTCAATGAGGTGATCGGGGCAGGCTATCCTGTCGTGCCTGTATCCGGAAGCAGCGCGGCAATGGCCGCCCTTGTCGCTTCCGGCCTTCCTCCGCAGCCGTTCTTGTTCTACGGCTTTCTGGACAGCGCGGAGAAACAGCGTATCCGGCAGCTGCTGAGCCTGAAGGAATACCCGATGACCCTCATTTTCTACGAGGCTCCCCATCGCATCGGTAAGATGCTGCAAAACTGTCTGGATATCCTGGGCGACCGCGAGATGTGCCTGGCCCGTGAGCTGACCAAGAAACACGAAGAGTTCATTCGCGGCAAGATCAGCGAAGTGCTCGAGCTGTGTGATCAGCTCAAAGGTGAGATGGTCGTCGTCATGGCTGGCCACGAAGAAGACAAAGAGCTGGATCTGACCCAAGCGATGCCGCTCATCAAAGAGCATATCCAGCGTTACATCAAAGAAGGCATGACCACCAACGAAGCGATCCGCAAGGTCGCCCGGGAACAAGGCCTGTCTAAAAACGAAGTTTACCGTCAATATCACGGCTTGAATTGACAAAAAAGCAGGTGGTTCAGATGAATCAGCTGCTTTTATAGTCATTCATAGAATAAAATGAAATATATTGACAATATTCTGGTTCAAGCGTCAATGCCCGATCGACGTATCCGTATTCATCAAGCCAGTCTTGCAGCAGAGAGATTTCCTGCTTCGTATACATTTTTGGCCTGAAGTACGCCAGGGTGATATGCGGTGTGGATGGATAAGGAAGACGGACGATCTGTTCCGTTTTTTCATAGCGAGTGATCCATTTTTGATATTCTTTTTCATTGATAGGTTCCAGCGCGATGGCAAGGCTTGTCGCAGCCAGAGGAAATACGACCGTCATTCTCATGCTGATCGGTTCCTGTTTAAGTTCAGAAAGCTGCTTTTTGGCATAATGACAAAGTTTTTCCGGCTGTCCCAAAGAGAGATCATGCAAGGTTACATGCATCTGCGCATTATTCAGTTTATCGCTCAACAATGCGCCTGCACGGGCGTATAAGCTGTCTTGCCATATGGACAGTGTTTTTTGCGTTTGTTGATCCAGCCAATATAAGATGGTATCCCCTGTAAAGCGTCGGTAAGAACCATCCGGTCTGACTTTATCAGCGAGCGTGAGTGGAGGTTGAAAAACATCATGCTCCAGATGAAAAGAAGGGTATTCAAAAGCGTGTATTCGCTCAAGAAAATCAGAAAAGGTCTCCATTGCGCTTTTTGCACCTCCAACAAGAATCTGATCATTTTGACAGTGTCTGTTTAGTTTTCTGTATATGCGTTTCTAATGCTCCTTTAGTTCACCGGAGGATTCTTTCTCTTGATCAGGCGCAGAAAGACAGGCCATAGCAAGTGTCTTGTCACCAATATCGTTCCTATAGAAATCAAGAGGAAGATCAGCAGGCCGGTATATTGGAGGAGTGAGGATAAGGCTGTCAGTGAATTAAAATAAAGACGCAGTATCCATGCACTGATAAGCAAGGTCATACTGTTCATGACAGTATTGAATACAGGATAGAACAACGGATGATATTCATGAAGAAATATATATTCGTTTTCTTCATGAATATAGCATGCGCTGCGGTCTTCTTCAAATGCAAACTTGTTTTTAAAATGATCTAGCCGGGAATAAATGACATAATAACAAATAAAGTATTGTGAAACGAGGATAAAACGAATATCAGGCATATTGAAAACAGAGAACAGGTTAACGGTTCGCGCATGGATGTCATCGCTGCATAAAAGATAAAAGGCCAGGGCGAATATAAAAGTGGAGATGAGCGGTGAAAGAAAATGAGCGAAAAAGCAACGAAGATGATGGACCTTGAGTTCAGAAAAATGCTTTCGATTAGCCACATAAAGATGCAGGTAACGCTGATATATAAAGATAACGGTCAGCTGCGGAATCAAAGCCAGGATAAATGGAGAAAGTGATGAGGTTAATGCAGAGCAGCTAAAGGCCACCAGAGAGATACATGCAAATATCCCTATTGACGAAAAATATCGCAAGATCCGATTGACCGTTAAGTTTTGTCTATACATTTTCGTCGGATGATTTTCTGCCTGACATGAGATCCAGGTGTCGCTGGCATCGGTCAGCTGGAAAAGCTCTTTCTTTCCATTATCCATGTTTTTCAGATCAAGGGTAACGCAGACAGGTCCAGCATCTTCATCTTGCGGGGAAGGATCGATGCGAAAAAAGTTGATCCTGTAACAAACATCAGAGATGAACACAAAACGATTGTCATTCACCGAATCAAAGACCCTGTTTAGATAAAGGAGCTGCATCCTGCTGTATTCCGCTTGATCAAGACGCTGAAAAATGGGAAACCCATATTTGATCCGAAGCAGATCCTTGATCATCTCCTGTGCGTGCTGATAACGATCCTGAGGATTGAATGTCGTTGCTTTTTGAATGACATACCAGATGGCGTCATTACCATGTTCTGGCCGTGTAAGCGCAAGGCCCTGCTTAAGGCAAAAGTCAACTTGTTGATCAAAAGGATCATCCTGACAAAGCCAATATAAGAGCACTCCCATGGAAAACAAGTCACTGGATGGAGAATAATGGCCGCTGCTTGTTTCAGGCGCAGCATAAAATTTGGTATTCAGAAAAGCGTCTTTTGTCTGCAATTTGATGTGATCATGATCAAAGTGAATACAAAGATCATAATCCGCAATGATAAAAAGCTCTCTTCCGTCCTCATTGCTCACCATGATGTTGTCCGGCTTGATATCGCGATGAAGGAGGCGATGCTGGTGAAGCTGATTCAGTCCCTCTAAGCATTGCAGCATGATCTCTGTGACATGATCCAGATCATATGTCATCATTGTTTTTAGGTCATACAAGGAATACGAAAAATAGGGCATGATCATGAAGAGCAGATAACATCTCTTTTCTTCCTGAATGATATCAAATATATCTATGATCCGTATAAGATTATCCGCGCCCCTGACAAAGTTTTCATCGTCGGGAAAAAGCTTGTGAAGCGCAGATAAACGATCTTTGATCATCGCTGAAAAATGATGAAGATCTTTGGTAAACTTTTCACGATCCTGTGCTTCACTGAAAGGGCAAAGGTCTAAGAACCATTCCAATAAATTGATTACTTTCATGGTGAAGATAGTTTGTGTCTGAATATCCCGAACTTGATAAAGATGAGAATAGCCTTCATGCGGAATAGATCTGATGATCTCGTATCGGCTGCGCATAGGCGAATGATTCAGGAGGATATGGATGTCATTTGCAGATAAATGCAAGTATCTGCTTTCATACAACGAAGAGGAATATGTTTTCGGATGTGTTTGTAAAAAATGTATAGCACAATACAATGCGGAAAGCTGATCTTTGATCAGAGGATGTACTTGACGGCATTTTTTCAGCAAGACAGGGGCATCACTGTCCTGATATCGGCAATGCATGATATCTACAAACCATTGTGTATGATCAAGTTTTCTTAATATCCTGTCAACAATGTCTGCATCTCCTTTGTGTTTACGTATTGCCGCATATTGGTATAATTCATAAAAAAAGGAAGCAAGATGTGAGATCGGTATTTGTTCCTCAATAAGCAAGTCTTTCAGTAATTCGACCAAAGGTCCGAATACATGAGGATCTTCTGCGTCAAGAAAGATACTTAAACATTCATATAGGCTGTTTCCTAATCTCATGAAGCAAAGCAGATCGAGCTGTTCAAGATATAATCCACATGAATCATATTTTTCCTGGTATTGAGAAAGCAGAAGCTGTTCGATATAAAGAAACGACGGAAAAGCAGAAGCTTCGATCGCGTCTGCAAAACGTGTGAGGTCATTTAATGGCAGAAGCGCAAACTGATGAACTTTAAAATCAAAATGATAAGCGGTTTGAAAACCATGTTGATGAAATAAGATCCGTTGGTCATTCAGTGAGATGCGCATATCTTGCTGAGGATCTTCAAAGAGCATCTGTAGTTCTGTGCAGGTTTCTTCGCTTGTGATCAGTTCAACGATGCCCTCTGTGAAGTGGCAGCTTTTTTCAGAATATTTCATTTTATCGCCTTCCTTCTGCTGCCGCTTTGCTGATATCAAAATAAATGATATAGCGGACTGTTCTTAAAGATCTGTTCCATTCCACATTCTTTGATGGACTGACGGAGATAATCGATCAAAGATCCGCTTTCCCATATTTGATCAAACAGCTGCATATCATTCCGTTGGATCAATTCATTTTTGATATCATTTAAGATTTTCGGGTCTTGTGCAATGCGGAAATAATCCGGCACGGAGAGTTCAAGCTGATTAAGCTGATAGATGATGTTAGCCTCAAGCTGATCTTTTGGACACATTGGTTCAAATCCAGCAGTTTTCAGCATCTCATCCACGGTATCAACAGGCATATCCAATGCGAGTCCAAGCATGATGAGCTTGTCCCGCTTAGGCAATGTCTTGCCATTTCGTATTTCTGATATATGTTTGTTGAGATGCTGTACAGGTTTCCCGGAAAGAGCATGATAAAGGCTTTGTCCATTTAACCAGTGATCAAGAAAAGCGATCAGACGTTGATTGCGGTCAGCAAGATCATCCCGGTGCGCACAGATATATGACACCAGTTTTGTTTCGGAGCAGATATGATAAGTTTCCGCACTCATTGTTTCCGTGGTGGCATGAATGTGGTCAGCGGGCTCTTTTTGTCCGTGCTTAAAGAGCAGCTGCTGCAGCTTTCTTTGAACGGAATAATGCAAGCGCTCAAATTCCAAGAGATAACGTTCATTGAAAAGCGAACGGTGCTGGATCATGAAGATCCATATGATATCATCTGGATCTTTAGGGAACAGCTCTTGAAAATGAGCGTAACGCTTGAGCAGATGATTGCTGTCCTCAATATCGAGATTCATGATCAGTGCGATCACCAGGACATAATTGCGCTTGGTAGGAGGTGTGTGGAGCCATTTGGACGCAGTAGCTTTATCTACATTGCAATGAATGCGCATCCGTTTTTTAAGCTCTGGGATTTTTTTTTCTTGCTCATGCATGAGCTGTTGCCAGTTTTTGAATTCATCTTTGTTTTTGTTCAGATATTCATAAAACTCTTCATGATCTTCTAAAGACTCTAATTCTCGTTTGAGCAGCTCAGTTTTCATTGCCATTCTCCCATTATCAATACAGCGTGATCATATTGCTTATATTATATCAGAATTCACCTCGGTCATAACAGAAATCAATTCATCAAGAGAATGTATATGAAGATCAGAAATCGTTTGCTGCTCAGGCAGATTCCCAGAATTGAACAAACATGTTTTCATGCCGAGATCCCGAGCTGGAACGATGTCTGAAGAAGCATCATTGCCGATCATGAGACATTGATCAGGGGATAGTTTTTCTTGCTTAAGCAAGATATCATAAAACCGTTTATCTGGTTTTTTGACATGGTATGTCGAGGAAATGTAACAATGATCAAAATATCCTGAAAGGCCGAGCACGGACATTTCCCATCGAAGCAAAGGATATTGCGCATTAGATAACAAAAAGATCTGATAGTGCGATCTGAGCAAGGAAAGAAGCTGTTTGGCATAGGGGTATAACTGCAGCCGCCTTAGACTATGGAAGCGGAAGATCAGACATGCGGCTTCGTTCATCCAGTCTGATGCAGCAATGCCTTTATATGCAAATAAATGTTGAAATATTTGCTTCATTTCAAATTCATAAGTCTCTTCACGGAAGATACAGATATCCTTGCTCATCATCCAATACAGGTGACATAATTCTTCTGCCTTGTATATAGCACCATGACTGTCATAAAATATTTTCATCGCTTTCCAGATGTTTGCATCTGATTCGTCTGTTTTGATATCGATCAGCGTGCCATAGCAATCAAACAGACATGCTTTGATCTTATTCATTTGTTCCTCCTTTTCAGCAAGGCTGCATTGGTATAAGTCAATTGTGATGGTGCGATCATGAAGTTCATGGTTGATCGTACCAAAACTGTGTTTCACATGATCTTGACGAAAAGCTATGCTGGACTTATTTTTAAGTCCAGCGTGGTTTTTCATCATTGATTTATATGAATATGGTGGAAGTTAAAGGAAACGATCCCAGTCATCGCTCCATGCCTGGGCAGCTGCGACAAATAATCCGATGATGATCCAAGCTGCGGTTGACATATGTTTTCTCTCCTTTCAAATTATTATTCAGTAAAATGTGATCGTTCTTACTCTTCAGTCAGATACATAAATGTAGAGATAAGGGACAAAGTCCCGAGAATCAGTACCAGCATATTGATTTCCTCCTTTGCTGATCATTCATCATTACTGTCTTCATTGTTGCCGTTCATGATCGTCTTTATTGCTCCGATAGCAACGATCAGATTGATCAATATCGGAATTGTCCACATAAAGATCATCCTCCTTTGTTTACGATCATATGGTAAAACAAAAAGAAAAAGGTGATTTTTCGAAAAATCCCCATTCTTGAGAAGATGATCATTACGGCCGGAAACGAGCATGCGGCTTTACGCCGTTTTGGAAGCGTTTTATAATGAAGGCATGAAGCCTGGCTGACAGGCAGGAGGTAGAGTATGAAAGTGGTAATCGTAGGCGGTGTAGCTGCCGGCGCATCAGCCGCGGCCAGACTGCGCCGTCTGGATGAACAAGCTGAGATCATCGTGTTTGAAAAAGACGCGCATGTATCTTTCTCAAACTGCAGTCTCCCTTATCATCTCAGCGGCATCGTGGCTGACAGTGACGCGCTGGTAATGATGACCCCAGAAAGCTTCCGCAGCCGCCATGCGATCGATGTGCGGGTGAAGAGCGAAGTGATCCGTATCGACCGGGAACATAAGCGCGTGTTCGTGCGTGATCTGAACGATGGCAGTGAATATGAAGAACATTATGACCGGCTGATCTTGGCGACTGGCGCTAAGCCTGTGCTGCCTCGCAGCATCCCGGGCATCGAACGTGAAAATGTGCATGTCATCCGCAATGTCGAAGATATCGTAAAGATCCGCGCTGCCTTTGATCAGCCGCAGGTGAATCATGTCTGCATCGCAGGCGGCGGATTCATCGGTATAGAAGCTGCGGAAAATGCCCGCAAGGCAGGCAAGGAAGTGACCTTGATCGAAGGCGCGTCACAGATCCTGGCGCCTTTTGATGAGGATATGGTGCAGATCCTCCATAAGGAATTAGATGATCATGGCGTGCGTCTGCATTTGGACACGCGCGTACGCTCCATCGAGGCAGATGGCATCATCGCCACACACGAGGGGAAGGAACTGTGGATCCCTTGTGATCTGGTCATCATGGCCATCGGTGTGCGTCCAGAGACAAAGCTTGCCAGCGATGCCGGTCTGACGATCGGAGAAACAGGCGGTGTCCGCGTCAATCATAATTATCAAAGCGATGATCCCGACATCTATGCCATCGGTGATGTGATCGAGAGCTTCAATGCGCTGACACATCGTCCGGGCCGGCTGGCACTGGCTGGTCCGGCACAGCGGCAGGCTCGTGCGGCGGCAGATCACATCTGCGGACGCCAGCACCACGAACATGGATTCATCGGTTCATCTTGCATTCGCGTGTTTACGCAAAATGCCGCTGCGACCGGATTGAATGAGACGACCGCCAGTGAAGCTGGTCTTTCTTTTGACAGTGTGCTGATCTTCCCCAATGATCGTGTATCTCTGATGCCGGATTGTGCTTATATGGCCTTCAAGCTGATCTTTGAAATGCCTACCGGCAAGATCCTTGGCGCACAGGCCATCGGCAGAGGAGAATGCGACAAACGTGTCGATGTCATCGCTGCTATGATCACCATGCATGCGACGCTGGAGGATCTCAAGGAGCTTGAGCTTTGTTACGCGCCGCCGTATTCAACGGCAAAGGATGTCGTGAACCAGGCAGCACTGGTCGCACTGAACATCCTCTATGGTGAATGCCGGCAAGTTCATGTCAGTGAAGTGCGGAAGCTGGTGGAAGGCGGAGCCTGCATCATCGATGTCCGTGAGCCCGGAGAATATGCGCGCGGCCATCTTCTGGGCGCAAAGAACATCCCGCTTTCGCAGCTGCGTGAAAGAATGACGGAAATTCCCAAAGATGTGCCGGTCTATCTGCATTGTCGTTCTTCTCAGCGCAGCTATTATGCCGTACGCTGCCTGCAAGGTCATGGCTGGTACAATGTGATCAATATCAGCGGCTCTTTCCTGGGCATCTGCCTGTATGAATATTTCCGGGACATTCATGAAAGCAGGGTGCCGATCGTCACCGCCTATTGCTTTAACTAACTGCGCTGCCTGCTTGCAGGCGGCGTTTTTTAGTGTATTCGGCCGCATTGACGTAAATGAGAGATGAGGAGGTGCATTTATGGATGTGAATGTGGTGATAGCGGCACGCAAAGGTGATCGGGAAGCGTATGGGAAGCTCATGGCTGAGATGCGCCCAGCATTGATGGCTCAGGCTCGCGCTATCGTGAAAGATGACTATATCGCTGATGAATGTGTGAGCGAGACGATGATGCGGATCTTTGACAAACTGCCGCAGCTGCGCAGTGCCGGAAGCTTCCCGGCCTGGGCCCGCAAGATCTGTACCAATGTGTGCTGCAACGAATACCGCCGGGTCCACCGTGAGCTATCGTTGCAAAGCGTACAGGAGCCTGCTGTTTCGTCCTGTTATCAGCTGACTGATATGTACTTGCGCCGGCTCTGTGCCCAGGATGCGTTTATCGTCTATCAGAAAGCAGTAGAAAACGTCAGTTTCAAGGTGCTGGGAGAAATGCTCCAGCTTTCTCCCAACACGGTCAAGAGCCGGTTTTACCGGGCACTGCATCAGCTGCGCAGAGAATTTGATCCGGGATGGACATCCACAGGCATGAAAAACTTCAAAAAAACATCACAAAGAAAGAGGGATGATAAGGTATAATAAAAAATATATAAGGCAGGTGATCACAGAATGGCTAAAATTTTGGTTGTAGATGACGAAGTGAATATCCGCAGGATGATCCGGAAATTTGCGGAATTTGAGGGATATGAGGTCTTTGAGGCCGTGGATGGCATGGACGCCGTGGAAAAATGCGAAGGCATGAGCTATGACTGCATCATCATGGATATCATGATGCCTAACCTTGACGGCTTCAGCGCTGTGAAGAAGATCCACGAATTCTGTGATACCCCGGTGATCATGCTGTCAGCACGCGGTGAGGAATATGACCGCATCCACGGTTTTGAGGTCGGCGTAGATGATTACGTGGTCAAGCCCTTCTCCTGCAGAGAGCTGATGATGCGTGTCGCCGCGATCCTGAAACGTTATCAGGGAGGGGGGCGCGCCAAGCGCAAGCTGTATGAATATAAGGACCTCAAGGTGGACCTCAGCGCCCGTGAGGTGTTCATCCATGGCAAAGAAGTGGAAATGTCGCCGAAAGAATACACTCTGCTGTTTTACATGATCGAGAACGAAGGGATAGCGCTGACACGGGAGCAGCTGATCCGTGATGTGTGGGGCTATGATTTTTATGGCGATGATCGTACGCTGGATACCCATATCAAGCTGCTGCGCAAGAGCCTGCAGGAATACAGCTCGATGATCGTCACGCTGCGCGGTGTGGGTTACCGTTTTGAGAAAAAAGATTAAAAGCCTGAAAATACAGCAGAAGGTACTGATCTATCTGATCGGCTTCATCTTTGTCATCCTGTGTATCTTCTATCTGGCGCAAGTGGTGTTCCTGAAAGATTTTTATATGTTCATCAAAGAGCGCAGCGTACAGCGAGCTACGGACAAGATCAGCGAGGTGCTCAGCCATGGCTATAACTTTGAGAAGATCCAAGACATTGCAAGTTCTCAGGGCTTTTGTGTCTATACATATGGAATGGGCAACGGTGAGGAGCCTTATCCGATCGCCGCGATGAGCGGTGATTATCAGGCATGCCCGAGCCAGCCACTGATGCTGGATCGCAACGAAGAGCTTTATCTGCGGGCACTGTCTTCCCAGAATGGCAAAGCTTCCATCATCGTGAATGATAAAGATGGCAATAATTCAGATGTGCGTGATATGACCAGCGTATCTGTCATCAATTCTGAAGATGGACATCAATATGTGGTGTTCGTCAATACGCGGCTTTCGCCGGTGCAGTCTACGGTATCGACGCTGCAGACACAGTTCATCCTCATTGCCATCATCATCATTGCCATGGCCGTGGGACTGGCTTACTATCTGTCCAACCGCATTGCCAGGCCGATCCTGACGACTAATGAGCAGGCACGGCAGCTGGCGCTCGGCAATTATGATGTGCATTTTGACAATCATGAGTATGTGGAGATCCATGAGCTCAATGAGACGCTGAATTACGCAGCGCGCGAGCTGAAGAAAGTGGAGGGGCTGCGCAATGAGCTCATTGCCAATATGAGCCATGACCTGCGCACGCCGCTGACGATGATCAGCGGCTATGGTGAGATGATGCGGGATATTCCCGGCGAGAACAATGCTGAAAATGTCCAGGTGATCATCGACGAGGCCAATCGGCTCACCACTCTCGTCAATGAGATCCTCGATGTCAGCAAGCTGCAGGCCGGCGTACAATCGCTGGAGATCTCTGTGTTTGACATTTCCGGACAGGTAAGCGAGATCTGTGAGCGGCTGCGCCATCTGCTCAAGCGCGAATTCAAGATCCGCCTGGAACCGATGGATAAAGTGATGGTGGAAGGGGACAGCGTGAAGCTGACCCAGGTGGTCTATAATCTGATCACCAACGCGGTCAATTACAGCACGAAACGCCGAGAGATCGTCGTGCACCAGTCGGTGGAGAACGGCATCTACCGTCTGGCTGTGCAGGACTTTGGCGAAGGCATCGCGGAAGATATGCTTCCCTACGTATGGGATCGCTATTATCGCGGCAATCAAAGCCATGTGCGCGCCAAGGTCGGCTCAGGCATCGGGCTGAGCATCGTCAAAGGCATCCTGGAGCTGCACAAAGCAAAATTTGGGGTAGACAGCAGAGTGGGAGAAGGCAGCACTTTCTGGTTTGAACTGCCTGTTGCCGATAAAAAATGAGGGCGGGATCACAGCGATCCTGTCTTTTTTTCACCTTGTTGTCAAGCAAGATGACCGAAACAGGCTTTCAAATAATGTAAGTCATTTTCAGCGTGACAGACAGGCAAACTGATGTATAATGTTTGAAGTGTCGATACAAGATAGCCGGTCGAAGTAGTCCGTCGAGAAGATGTATGAAGGAGATCAGCATAATATCTTTATGCGTGAATGATGTGAGGAAAGACAGTATGTCAGCTCACATGTTTTTTCACACGACCAAGTGAAGGAGGGGTATCTCATGATTACGAAAATCAGAAAAAGAGACGGTAGAGAGATCTACTTCGCTCCTGAGAAAATTACCCGCGCGATCTTTCTGGCCGCTTCCAAGGTGGCAGAGGATGAAGGACAGGTGGCCAATTACGCCACCGCAGAACAGCTGACGGATCAGGTAGTCAACTATCTGAACCGGCATTATCAGGACGGCATTCCTACGGTGGAAGAGATCCAGGACGCGGTCGTCAAGATCCTGATCGAATGCGGACACGCCAAGACGAGCGAGGCATACATCTTGTATCGTGCCGAGCGCACGCGCATCCGCAACATGAAGTCCCGGCTGATGCAGTCGATCAAGGAGATCACGTTCTCAGACAGCAAAGACGCCGATGTCAAGCGTGAGAATGCCAACATTGACGGCAATACGGCCATGGGAACGATGCTGCAGTATGGCAGCGCGGTATCCCGCGAGTTCTGCAAGGCCAACCTCATGACGCCGAAGTTCGCTAAGATGCATGATGACGGTGATATCCACATTCATGATATGGACTTCATGAACATGGGCACGCTGACGTGCTGCCAGATTCCTCTGGATAAGCTGTTCAAGGGCGGATTCTCCACGGGACATGGGCATCTGCGTGAACCGCAGAGCATCACCAGCTATGCCGCGCTGGCTGCGATCGCCATTCAGAGCAATCAGAATGACCAGCATGGCGGGCAGAGCATCCCAGCTTTCGACTATTATCTCGCGGAGGGCGTCGCCAAGACGTTCCGCCGTTCTTATACCGACAACGTGAACAAGGCGCTCGAAGTGCTGATCTCGCTTGAGGAAGACATCAAGTCAGACATGGAACAAGTTGAGAAAGATACCGGCCTGCGTCCGGCCTTGCGCATGGATGAGCGCTTCATCCAGGCGATGAATCAGATGCTCGAAGAGAAGCATGGACTGGATGAGGGCCAGCGCAAGCTGGTCAATGATTTCGCGTACAAAGAAGCGCTGAAGGAGACCGAGAAGCTGACTTATCAGGCGATGGAGGGCTTCGTGCATAATCTGAACACGATGCATTCCCGCGCCGGCGCGCAAGTGCCGTTTTCCAGCATCAACTTTGGTACGGATACCTCGGCGGAAGGCCGCATGGTCAGCGAGAAGCTGATGCTGGCGCAGGAAGCCGGCCTGGGCAACGGAGAGACCCCGATCTTCCCGATCCTCATCTTCAAGGTCAAAGAAGGAGTCAACTATGATCCAGGCGATCCAAACTATGATCTGTTCAAGCTTGCCTGCCGGGTAAGCGCCAAACGCCTGTTCCCGAACTTTGAGTTCCTGGATGCTCCGTTCAATTTGCAATATTATGTGCCGGGACGTCCTGAAACAGAAGTGGCGACCATGGGCTGCCGCACCCGCGTCATGGGCAACGTGAACGGACCAGAGATCACGCCAGGCCGAGGCAATAATTCCTTCACTTCCATCAACCTGCCGCGCATCGGCATCAAGCATGGCAAAGTGATGCTTGGTGAAGCAGATATCGAAGGCTTTTATGCTGAGCTGGATGAAAAGATCGAGCTTGTAATCGAGCAGCTGCTGGAACGCCTTGCCATCCAGGCCGGAAAGAAAGTCAAGAATTTCCCGTTCCTGATGGGCCAAGGCGTATGGCTTGGTTCCGATGAGCTCGAATGGGAAGATACGCTGGAAGAAATGGTCAAGCAAGGCACGCTGACCATGGGCTTCATCGGTCTGGCAGAATGCCTGAAGGCACTGATCGGTGAGCATCACGGCGAGAGCGAATATGCGCAGCAGCTTGGTCTGGAGATCATCGGTCACATGCGCCAGAAGATGGATGAGGCCACTGAGAAATACCATTTGAACTTCTCCTTGATCGCCACGCCGGCCGAAGGACTTTCCGGACGGTTTACCAAGATCGATAAAAAGATCTTCGGTGAGCTGGAGGGCATCACTGACCGCGAGTACTATACGAATTCTTTCCATATTCCGGTCTATTATCATATCCGCGCCTTTGACAAGATCCGTCTGGAAGCGCCATATCACGCGCTGACCAATGGCGGCCATATCTCTTATGTGGAAGTCGATGGCGATCCGACCAACAACCTGGAGGCGTTTGAGGCTGTGGTCCGCTGCATGAAAGAGAATAATATCGGCTACGGCAGCATCAATCATCCCGTAGACCGTGACCCTTGCTGCGGATACAGCGGTGTCATCGAAGGCCATATCTGCCCGAAATGCGGCCGAGATGATTCCAAGAGCGAATATAAGTTTGAGAAGATTCGTCGCATCACCGGCTATCTGGTCGGTACGGTGGACCGCTTTAACGACGCCAAGAAAGCCGAAGAAAAGGAACGCGTCAAGCATGACTGAACAGCTGCGCCTGGCCAGCCCTCTGCAGCTGGACAGCTTCGTGGACGGGCCAGGCATCCGGATGGTGCTGTGGACACAGGGATGTCCGCATCACTGCCCAGGCTGTCACAATCCACAGACCCACGATCCAGACGCAGGACAGCTGTACGATGTGCAGGAACTGATCCATCAGATCGAACAGGAACCGCTGCAGAGCGGGCTGACCTTATCAGGCGGAGAGCCCTTTGTCCAAAGCGCGGCATTGCTGCCGATCGCCCAGGCAGCCAAACGCAAGGGACTCTCACTGTGGGCTTATTCCGGATATACATATGAGCAGCTGCTGGAAGATGACCAGCATCGACAGCTGCTGGAACTGCTTGATGTGCTCGTGGACGGCCGTTTCCTGCAGGAACAGAAAGATTATCGACTGCGCTTCAAAGGCAGCCGCAACCAGCGCATCATCGATGTGCCCGCCTCACTGCGCAAAGGGCATGTCGTACTTTCTTCATATGATGAAGTCAATTTGAAGTTGGACTAAAAAGAAAGACTTGACCATCAAAATGGTGATCAAAACAGTTCGAAATCAGGTCCACATGATGAATATGCGCTTTCCTGATACTGTTTTGATGATCATTAAAATAACAAACGCTTATTCAAACGTTTTGAGGCCCCCATATAAGTGATCTTATATAGGGGCCTTTGCTATTGATTCAACAGCCGTGCGTATCTTTCCTGTTCACTTTCCGGCACATCCAGCGCATTCATCGCCTGTTCCATCGTAAAGTTCAGCTTTTTCATCAAGCTTTTGATCGCGTTCAGCTTTTCTTCCGCGCGACCTTCCGCACGACCCTCTGCGCGTCCTGTCGCAAGTCCTTCTGCACGCCCTTTGCGAATGCCGCGGTTTTCTACGCCTCTCCATAAGTCGCTCATCTCATTCACCTCACTTTCCATTCTTACTGTCATCGGTACCCCAAACTCTTCTTCCAGGATCCGTTTTCGTTCTTTTGCATCTTTTTCGGATGTGAGCAGCACATTCAGCAGCCGCAGCGCACTTGGCGCTTCCTCATCTTCCTCATTCCCAAGCAGGATGAAGGATATGCTTTGCGTATCATATTCTTCTGATGGCTCGTGACCTTTGCTGATGACGGGTACAGTGACATATCCGTAAACAGAATTCATCCTGTATTGCGGCGGATCAGTGCAGATGAAGATGCTGTATACCTTCTTGAGATCACCATAGTTCATGCCGGTAAACTCTCTTCCTTTCTGTGAGGAGAGCATTTGCGCGCAATAAGACGCGGCACGTTTGGTCAGTGGATAGCCAGGGCTGAATTCACTCTGCGCCTCGATATCAATGATCAGATGGACTGGTTTCTCATTAGAAGGGATCGTCACAGTGAATAAAAGATCATAAGTCACTATTCCTTCAAAAGAACTGAAATCCACCGTGTTCCTGCCGATGATCATCGGCGCGTTCGATTCTTCAGGGAAGACGGCTCGCTTTGACGCTTCAGGATCGCCCTCGATGCAGCGGATGATCTCTTCGATCGTCATGCCATGACATTCGCTTACATGGTCCTTGATGATCCAGGCAAGAATGTGTTTGTCACTGAGCAGCTGTTTACAGACCGCATCATAGCGGATGTGATCGAAGTTATTGTCGATCGTGCGTGCTAAAGATGTTTCCATGATCTCCTTTCTTCATGGCATAAAGTGCCAGTCAATGATCTGTGGGCAGGATATGGGCAAGGTAGATTATTTCTTGTATCCATGATCCTTCCTCGTCTTACCTATACGGCAAAGATCATGATTTCCTCAAAAAGTCTGAAGATTTTTTTGATCATGCGAAACATGAGGCACTTCTGCATCTTTTAGATCGATATCAGAATGGTCTGTGGTATCCAGACAGTCTCATTTGCAGGATAGAAGCATTGGAACGGTCACGCTTCTTGTATGCCATATCCTCCTGCATTGATCACATACGCTTCAGATCAGGATATCCCTAAAATTTCTTGAAAATGACTGATTGACGATTTGGTTGGCAAGTGGCATAAGAATGTTAGTTTGCTCATATATGATAATATTCGAAAATATGCTCGGGAACAGAGAAGTCCATGACCAGGAAAGAGAGGATCATGTTCCTGATATGATCTGCTTAGAAAGCAAAGCAGATCAAGTGATGCAGGTTTTCTGAAGCAGATGTGCCAGACATAAAGATCATCTCCTGACAGTGTCAATTGTGACATGATCTGGGTGAGTGAAAGAGCCATCAGGCGGTAAAGACAAAAGAAAACCGTGATTCTGATGAACCACAGTTTTTTTTACGGTTTGAGGAAGACGAGGCAGGCGCCGCCCAGCAGGCCGCTGTCCTCATTCAGGTTTGTCTTGACCACATGGACGAGCGGGACGATGTTGGAGAATACCTTGGATTTTACTCGCATCTCCACATCTTCGACAAAGCCAGGGATCTTCAGTGCTACGCTTCCGCCTAAGATGACAATGTCCGGATCGATGAAGGCATAGATGATGGCAATGGCATTGGCCAGGAACTCCTTGGCATCGTCGATGATCTGCATGGCCGTTTCGTTGCCGCTTTCAGCCAGATCGTTGACCTCACCGGCATGCGCCGCGTTCAGGCCAGCCTTATTTGCTCGCGCGGTAATCGCGGTTCCGGAACAGATTGCTTCAACACCGCCGGGATAGATGCTGCCATGCGTCGGTCCGTCTTTCCACAGCGGAATGTTGGCGATCTCATGGGCAAAGCCATGCGCGCCTTGATAGATCTTTTTGTTGATGACCAGTCCGGATCCGACGCCGGTCGAAACGGTCATGAACTGTACATAGTGGTAATCTTTTCCTCTGCCGATGACGGCTTCGGCCAGACAGGCGAGATTCGCGTCATTTTCCAGATAGACCGGCAGTCCGGTCGCTTCGCTCAGCTTCTCACAGATCGGATAATTCCACCATTTTTCTCCGAGATTGGTCGTCGTCAGGATATAGCCATGCAGCAGATCAAGCGGTCCCGGGCAGGAGATGCCGATTCCCTTTGCTTCTTTTCCGAATCTCTGGATCGTCTTGCGGATCTCCTCGATGGTCACGTAAGGATTCTGGGCATCGGTAGCGAATTGCTGGCGTTCCTCGATCTCATAATTTTCATTGATCAGAGCGACGCGGGTGTTGGTTCCGCCGATGTCGATGGCGATGGCATAGTTCATGATGATCCCTCCTATAGAATGCTGATTATAGGATAGCACGAAGTGAGGAAAAAAGACAGAGCAGAACATTAATAATATATTATTATGCGGATCACGATATAGGTCAAGTGCATTTATGACATTTAAATCGCTGTTTATTACAAAAATACTGAATAAGGATGCTGTATCACGTATAATATATATTACAATCAAAAAAGTATCGTAATCGAAGGACGGTAAAAAGATATGCATCATGTCAAAAATGACGGGGGAGGGGGATCAAAATGAAGAATCTGGATATGAGCTCACCACCGATCATGGCATATAATGTCATCTTTCTCAGCATGATGGTCATCTATACGTGGCTGCTCATGACGCGTTTTCACCCGTATGGCAAGAAAACGCTGGTGATCCACCTGTTGATCAATCTGATCCCGACTTTATATTCGCTGATCGTCACTTTGGATACTTATCTAGAGACGATCATTGCGTATCTGTTGTTCTTGACGCCGGTGCTCGTGTTATATCGACATTCACGGCTATGGGGCGTCACCTCGCTCATCGCGCTGTTTGCTTCGCAGTCTTTTTCGGAGTTTGTCGTTTATCTCGTCTGTGCGCTGATCTGGCATATGCCGACGGCAGACCTCATGGCATTCCATCCGATCGTCATCTACAGCGCATACTTCATTTGCGGGATGTTGAGCATGTATGGCGTATACCGGTTCATGAAGCACTTTACCTCGCTGCGTGAGAAGCATCTCAGACGGCTGTTCGCGATCGCGGCGTTCAGTTCTTTCATGCTGCTGTTCCTCATTCCTTCGGTCGTCATCAGCAAGCATCCGGATTTTACGGCCAGGATCATCATCATTTTCGCGGTGTGCCTGATCTTCATCTTCTTGCTTTTCAGCATCCAGAGCTATATCAGCTATCTGCGCAATAAAAAGCGCATGGAACTGTTTGAGCGCGAATATCAGCAGCTGCTGGAGCAGTATCAGAATCTGGATGCGCGCAAGGAAGAAGAGATCCATGAGCTTCATCATGAGATCCGCAACTGCATCTTGACGCTTCAGTCGATGAAGCGTGAGATGCCTTCATCGTCAAAGGGAGGAGATAGATCATGAATCGTCTGTATATCGGAATCGCGGAAGACAGAGACGTGCAGGCTGTGTATTACAAAGAGATCATCTGTCGGGAACTGGCAGGCCATGAGCTGCATCTGAAGCATTACCAGTCTGCAGAGGATTGTCTGGCAGATCATGCTTTCCTGGAAGAGGCAGATATCTTCCTGATCGATATCCAGCTGGAAGGATCCAGCGGCATCGAGCTGGGCAAGCGGCTGATAAAGACATATCCGCAGATCAAGATCATCTTCATCAGCGGCTATATCCGCTATGCGCCGGAAGTATATGAAGTGCCGCATGTCTATTTTGTCTGGAAGCCTGATCTGGAAGTACGCCTGCCTCAGGCACTGCAGATGGCCTGCCGGCAGAGCCGCCGCAGTATCTTGCCACTGAATTGGAAAGGTCACCGCAAATTCATCTTCATGGATGATATCATGTATATTGAGCGCGAGCTGCGCAAAAGCAGGATCGTGCTGCCGGAACAAGAGCATTATGTGTACATGACCTTGGAAGAGCTCATGGACCGGCTGCAGGAACAGCGCTTTATCCGCATTCATAAGAGCTATATCGTCAATTTTGATCATATCAGCGAATTTTGCCGCCAGTCCATCGTACTGCGTGATGGCACACAGCTGCCGGTCAGCCGAACTTATCGCGCGGCAGTCAGCGAACGCATCCACCAGCTGCTGAAAGAAGCCGGAGTGAAGCTGGACGAGGAAAAACAAGATGAAGAAAGCGCTGCATGAGATAGCCGGGTCTTTACGCGGCGCTCATGAGGTTGGGCTTCTCATCTTGCTGCAGCTGGCTGTGCTGTTCATCATCTTTAATGCAGATGAACCGATCGAGCGGGTCGTCTTGTTATGCGCGTTGCTGATCGTCATTCAGCTCATTTCCTTGTTCCTGATCTATCGGATCTTTCGCCGCGCCCAGCGAGTGGTGGATGAACAGGTCAATGAAGCATATCTGCAGAAACAGCTGAAGATGCAGGAAGACCATTTATTTGCCATCCGACAGATCGAGAATGATTTTGATGAGATCCGCCGCAAGCTCGAAGGGCAGATCAGTCATCTGGACCATGCCGAGCTTCACGAAGCGGATTCGATCCTGACCAGGCTGCTCAGCTTCTGTAAGAACCTGTGTCAGAACAATTACAGCGAAAACAAGATCATTGATGCTATCCTGTATGCGAAAGCAAGACGTGCGCAGGAACAAGGCATCGATGTCCATGTCCAGGCAGTCTTGCCCAAGCAGCTCCCGATCAAGGACGCTGATCTGATCGCGGTATGCATCAATTTGCTGGAAAATGCCATCGAAGAATGCCTGCGTCTGCCGGAAGGAAAACGGTGGCTTTCCTTCAGCGCCGCAGTGAAGAAAAATTTTCTGATCCTTACGGTAGAAAATGCCAAGCGTCCGCAGGCGCGAGTAGATTTTGAGCATGGCGGGACATCTAAGGAAGATGCCCAGATGCATGGATACGGATTGAAGATCATCCGCCGGACCGCTCAGCGTTATGAAGGATTTGCAGAAGCGGATAATGAAGAAGACCGTGTATGCGTGAATGTAGGCCTGATGCTGAAAGACGAAGAAAAAAAGATGGAGAAACCATGAAATTTGTTTATAATAAGTAGAGAAAAGAATGCCCGTGCCAGATGGGCCTTTTCTTTGTGAAACAGGTGATGAAATGAGAAAACTGGCCAAATATCTGAAGCCCTATTGGGTCCAGTGTACGCTGGGTCCCTTCTGCAAACTGATGGAAGCTGTGCTTGAGCTGATCCTGCCGACCATCATGGCCTATATGATCAATGATGGCGTGGTGCACCGTGACCTGCAGACCGTGCTGTGGCTGAGCGTGCTCATGCTCATCATGGTATTCGCGGGCTTCGGCTTCTCCATGGTCTGTCAATACAATGCTGCGCTGGCCTCACAAGGCTTCGGCACAGATATGCGCAACCGGATGTTCCGGCATATCCAGCGCTTCTCTTATCAGGATATCGATCATTTCACCACGACATCGCTGATCAACCGCATCGGCAATGATGTCAATCAGCTTCAAGTGGCAGTCGCGATGCTTATCCGGCTGGTCATCCGCGCGCCTTTCATCATCATCGGCGCCATCATCATGGCGATGATCCTCGATTTCCGGCTGTCATTGGTGCTGGCTGCCGCCGTGCCGTTCATCGCGCTCATCTTGTATGGCTTCATCCGGCTGTCGACACCGCTTTATCGCATCTATCAGAAAAAGCTCGATCAGTTTGCCACGGTGCTGCAAGATCAGTTTGCCGGCATCCGTGTCATCCGCGCGTTTGTCACGCAGCGGCGTGAACGGCTGAAGGCGGAAGAACATATCGACGCGCTGCAGCTGCAGATGATGCGCATCACCCGGCTTTCCGCGCTGCTCAATCCACTGACGGCCATCGTGATCAATGGCGCCATCGTCATCTTGCTTTATCAAGGCGTGCTGCAGATCCAGGCCGGCACGATCGAGCCAGGCGTCATCGTGGCTTTCATCAACTATGCAGGCTCCATCCTGACGGCCCTGGTCGCTATGAGCAATCTGATCGTGATCTTTACCAGAGCTGCGGCATCGGCGCAGCGCGTCAATGAGATACTTGAATATGCGCCGTCCATGTCACCGGGCACAGAGGCGCTGCAATATCTTGATCCCGAAGAAGCGATCCGCTTTACGCATGTGACTTTCTCGTATGGCGGCGGTGCGGCCGCTATACGTGACGCAGATTTTGTCATTCGCCGTGGAGAGATGATCGGCATCATCGGCGGGACCGGCGCCGGCAAAAGCACGCTGATCCACCTGCTCAACCGCTTTTATGATCCGCAGGAAGGCAGTATAGAAGTATTCGGCCAAAAGGTGCAGAGCATCCGCCCGCAGGAACTGCATCGCTGCATCGCCACGGTCCCGCAGCTCAATGAGCTGTTTCATGGCACCGTGCGGGAAAATGTATGCTTTGGCATGCGGCGCGCCAGCGATGAAAAAGTGTGGGAAGCGCTGCGCCTTGCGCAGGCAGAAGACTTTGTCCGCGCGCTTCCGCGACAGCTGGATGAGGTGATTGAGCGCGGCGGAGCCAATCTTTCTGGCGGACAGCGTCAGCGTCTGTGCATCGCCCGTGCCCTTATCCGTATGCCGCAGATCCTCATCCTGGATGATTCCAGCAGCGCCTTGGATTTCCGCACCGACGCAGCGCTGCGTCAGTGCCTGCGTGAGGCCTTTTCGCAGACGACCAAGATCATCGTATCACAGCGCGCCGGGACCCTGAGCACATGCGATCGGATCCTGGTCATGCAGGATGGCATCTGCGCAGGCTTTGCGCCCCATGCGCAGCTGTACGAGGAATGCGCGGTCTATCGCAGCATCTGCCAGACCCAGGGCGTATCCAGAAAGGCGGTGCGGACATGAAAGAGACTCATCCGATCAGAAGACTGCTGCAGTTTCTCTGGCAGTTTCGCGTGTGGCTGCTGATCTCTCTGCTTTGCGCCATCATCTCGGTGCTCGTCAATGTCATCGCGCCGCTGCTCGTCGGCAGCATCATCGATGGCATCACGGCTGCCTCACCGCTGCAGAAAGTGCTGCGGCAGCTCGTGCTGCTCACTGGCTTATATCTGTGCTACTCGCTGTTCAACTGGGGCATGATGTATGCCTCTAACCGCATCGCGTTCGTCAGCAGCTGTGTATTGCGCCGTCAGCTTTATGAAAAGATGGAAAAACTTCCTGTCGCGTACTATGATCGCAATGCCCGCGGAGATCTGATCTCGCGCTTCATCAATGACATCGATTTCATCAGTGATGGCTTTCTGCAAGGCTTGTCCACGATGCTCAGCGGCGCGGCCACGGTCATCCTGACACTGGTGTTCATGCTGCGGATCAACTGGATCATGGCGCTGATCGTCACGGTCTCCGCGCCGTTTACGTATCTGGTCGCCAGGGTCATCGCGGTGCGCACCGGCCGTTACTTCAGCGCGCAGGCCAATGTGCTGGGCCGGCTGAATGGCTATGGCGAAGAGATGCTAAGCGGCATCCGTACCTTGCGTGCATACAGCTATGAAGAAGAAGCGATCCGCCAGTTTGAAGCATATGACCAAGAGCTGTATGATGCCGGCGTAAAGGCACAGTTCTATGGTTCCCTGGCTAATCCGAGCACGCGCTTCGTGATGAACACGGCATATGCGGCCGTAGGAGGAGCCGGCGCGCTGCTTGCCTTGGCCGGACAGATCACCATCGGCAGCATCTCCAGCTTCCTGATGTATTCCAATCTATTCTCGAAGCCATTTACGGAGATCTCCGGCGTGATGACACAGCTGCAGAGCGCCGTATCCAGCGCGCGCCGCGTGTTTGCCATCTATGATGAGCCAGATGAGGAAGAAGACGGTAAACAGGAGCTGTCTGTTCATGAAGGCCGTGTCGATTTCGAGCACGTGCGTTTCTCATATGAAAAAGGGCGTGAACTGATGAAGGACATCACGCTGCATATCCCTTCTGGCAGCAGAGTGGCCATCGTGGGCCGTACCGGTGCCGGCAAGACGACCCTCGTCAATCTGCTCATGCGCTTTTATGAGATCGATGACGGGGCGATCCTGATCGATGGACAAGATATCCGGCAATGTACCAGAAACTCATTGCGCCGGCAGTTTGGCATGGTGCTGCAAGACACCTGTCTGTTTGAAGGCACGATCGCAGAAAATATCGCATTTGGCAAACCAGAAGCCAGCCGCAAGGAGATCGAGGCAGCAGCCCGTAAGAGCGGCGCTCATGAATTTATCCTGCGCCTGGACAAAGGGTATGACACGATGATCCATGCTGGCAGCACGAGCCTTTCGCAAGGGCAGCGCCAGCTGCTCTCCATTACCAGGGTGCTGCTCATGGATCCGCGCATGCTCATCCTTGATGAGGCCACCAGCAGCATCGACACGCTCAGTGAGCAGCATGTCAACCGCGCCATGGAATTGCTCATGAAAGGGAAGACGAGCTTCATCATCGCGCACCGTCTGGCGACCATCACCGATGCGGATCTGATCCTGGTGATGGAGCAAGGAAACATCATCGAGCAAGGCACGCATGAAGCGCTGCTGCACGCAGGCGGTGCTTACGCAAAGCTGTTCAACAGTCAGTTTGTATAGGAGGAATCAGAATGTATGCAATGATCGCGACATGGCGCATGGCGCTGGATGGCGTAAGCCAGGGCAATGCGCTGCTTGCACAAGGAAGCAGCGCGGGCGACGCGCTGGAAAGCGCCATCCGCATGGTCGAAGACAACGTGAATTACACCAGTGTCGGCTATGGCGGCCTGCCCAACGCGCAGATGCAAGTTGAGCTGGATGCCGGCTTCATGAATGGAGATGATCTGTCGATCGGCGCAGTCGGCGGCATCCATGATTTTGCCAGTCCGTTTGCGATCGCGCGCAGGCTGGCACAGGAACCAGTGAACAACTTTCTGGTCGGCCAGGGCGCCGAGCTCTATGCGCACCGCCATGGCTTTGCCCGCCGCAATATGCTCAGTGAAGCAGCTGCCAGACGCTTTGCGCAGCGTCAGCAAGAAATGGCAAAGCCGTTGCAGGCTTATGAGGGACACGATACGGTCTGCATGATCGCCCTGGATCAAAGCGGCAGCATGTGCGCCGGCACTTCCACCAGCGGCCTGTTCATGAAACACCCCGGACGAGTCGGCGATTCGCCGGTTGCCGGTTCAGGTTTCTATGCCGATTCAGAAGTTGGCTGTGCCTGTGCGACCGGCTTGGGAGAAGAAGTCATGAAAGGCTGTGTATCCTATGAGATCGTCCGGCTGATGAAACAAGGCCTGACCCCGATGCAGGCATGCACACAGGCCGTCCGCCAGTTTGACCAGCAGCTGCGCCGGCGCCGCGGCAGCGCAGGAGACATGTCATTGATCGCCATGAACAATCAAGGAGAATGGGGCATCAGCACCAACATCGATACTTTTTCGTTCGTGACCGCCAGCGCGGATCAGCCGGCCATCGTATGGCTGGCGAAACGCGGCACACAGGGAGAGCTGCACATCATACAGGCCGATGAGAGATGGCTGAACGAGCACCCGCAGGAATAGGAGACAAGATATGGAAAGAATCGTGGAGATCTGTACCGGAAGCTATCAGGATTGTCTGGCCGCCTATCATGGCGGCGCAAAGCGCGTAGAGCTGAACAGCGCGCTGAGCGTCGGCGGCCTGACCCCGAGCGTTGCCGTTTTGCGGCAAGTGAAGCGTGACACAGACCTGAAGGTCATCTGTATGGTGCGTCCGCGCGCCGCAGGCTTCTGCTACGAGCCAGAGGACGTGCGGATCATGATGGAAGACGCACGCATCTTGCTTGAGGAAGGCGCAGACGGCATCGCGTTCGGCTTTTTGACCCCTGACGCGCAAGTGGAGAAAGGAGCGACCGCACGCATGTGCGACTTGATCCATTCCTTTGGCAAAGAGGCAGTGTTTCACCGTGCCTTTGATGTCTGTGCCGATCCATTTGCCGCGATGGATATCTTGATCGCATGCGGGATAGACCGGCTGCTCACCAGCGGGCAGCAGGAAAAGGCAGCGCAAGGCGTATCCCTGATCCGTATGCTGCAAGCGCGTTTTCATGCGCATATCGAGATCCTCGCAGGCAGCGGCGTCAACGCTGGCAATGCCCGTCAGCTCATGGCGGCAACCGGCATTCATCAGGTGCACTCCTCTTGCAAGACATTCAGTCCTGATCCGACCACCAGAAAAGGACCGGTCAGCTATGCTTATCTGAGCGGTCCGCATGAAGATGAATATGATGTGGTCAGCGAAGAGCTGGTACGCCAGCTCGTACAGGCAGTACAAGGAGACTGAGCGATCAGTCTTTTTTGCTGCGAAAACGCTGCTTGAGCTGCCGCAGATCAGCAGTGCGGAGATGCGCCCGCAGCTTTTGCAAATTTTCCGCCAGCGCTTTTTCGTATTTCCCCTGATTTCCCGGGGAATAGAAGCGTTCATGCTTCAGTTCTTCCGGCAGATACTGGATATACGGCCACAGGGCTGGCAGGCCATAGTCATAGCGGTCTTCTTCATGCAGCGCAGCCGGCGTATATTTCAGATAATCTGGGACAGAGCAGGCCTTGGCGCGGGCTTTCTGCATAGCGGCGTCGATGGCGCTTTCCGCGGATCTGGACTTCGGAGAGAGCGCCAGATCGATGACAGCCATGCTCAGTGGGATGCGGGCTTCCGGCATGCCGATGCGTTTTGCGGCATCGATGGCCTGGATCGTCCTGGCGACCGCGGCCGGATTGCCCAGCCCGATGTCCTCATAAGCGATGACCAGCAGACGCCGTTCCAGCGATTCCAGGTCATTCGTATCCAGAAACAGCGCCAGATAATACAGCGCGGCATCGACATCGCTGCCGCGGATCGATTTCTGAAAGGCGCTGAGCAAGTCATAGTGACCATCCCCTTCTTTGGATGTGCGCTGATTTGGTACCATCTGGCAATGGTCAAGCAGCGCGCGTGTAACATGTCCGTCTTCGCACAGCACGCTGGCTAACTCAAGCAAATTCAGCGCGTAGCGAACATCGCCGTTAGACTGTGCCGCGATAAAGCGCATGGCGTCCTCATCGACACGGAGGGAGCCGTCAAAGCCCCGTTCTGCTTCCAGCGCATGCTGAAGCGCCTGCAAGATGTCCGCTTCATCCAATGCGTTCAGCGCAAAGAGATGACAGCGAGAACGGATCGCCGGATTGATGCTGTGAAGCGGATTGGCGGTCGTGGCGCCGATCATCGTCAGGCTGCCATTTTCCACATGCGGCAGCAGCAAGTCCTGTTTATCTTTGTTCAGCCGGTGGACCTCATCGATGATGACGACCAGTCCGGGGTATAAGCGCGCCTCGGCAAACAGCGCGTCCAGATCTTTCTTTGTGCCGTTGACGGCATTGAACATGCGGTAAGGCAGGCCAACTTCGTTGGCCAGCACCATGGCCAGGGTCGTCTTGCCGATGCCAGGGGGACCATAGAAGATCATGGAAAACAAGGTCTTCTTTTCCGCGCAGCGTCGCAGCACGCCGTGGGCGGCCAGCAGATGCTGCTGCCCGATGATCTCATCGAGCGTCTGCGGCCGCATCCGATATGCCAGGGGTTCTCTCATCTTTATCACCGGCTCCATTTTATCACAGCGCAAGGGATGAAAAAAAGCCCTGCTATGTCAGCGGGGCGAGGATATTGATCGCCATCATGACGATCAGCAAGACCAGCAGCGTGATGCTTGCCCAGTTGTTGAAAAAGGCGCTGAAGCGAAAGTCATAAGGGCTTTTCAGCTCTGCCTGGATCCGTTCCTTCTTTTGAAGCTCAAGGATGAAGATGACCACAGCGGCGATGATGATGACGAGGACGAACAGTCCAAACAAAGCGAGAATAGCCTCATTTTGGATGAACAGCATCATCTGCGAGATCGCGTTGTTCGCGATATGAAAGATCAGTCCGGGCAGCAGCGAGTCCGTCCGGATATCCACATAGCACAGCACCAGGCTGAAAAAGAAGATCGGCACTGCCTGCGGGACATTGCCATGCATGAAGGCAAAGAGAAATGAGGTCACCAGGATCGCAAAGCCATTGCCATAGCGTTTCAGCCCCATCATGCATACGCCGCGAAATAAGTATTCCTCAAACAGCGGCGCGGCAATGACGGTCGTGATGACGAGCAGGATGTTTCCCAGCAAGTCGGAAGACGGGGAAAAATCGGGAGTGTCGAAGCCGCCGGGCACCAGCGCGGAAAACAGCGCAACGATCAACGAGCCGACCATCATTCCGCCATAGGCGAGGATAAAGAAGCGAAACATGGTGCCTGCAGACATAGGCTTCATGATGCGCCAGTGGATCTCGCCTTCGGTCTTCGGCTGAAAGCAGCTGCGGATCAGCAGCCAGCTGATGAGCACGCTCAGCAGCATGGCGATATTGCTGAATGTGGTGATGCTTCCGGCATTTCCTGTCCGCAGCATGAAAGGAAGCGCCATTGAGAGCACCGCAAACGAAACGATCAGCGAGATCAGCTGATACAGCAAGATGGAAACGCTGATGTTCTTGAATATCTTCTTTGGCTTGTCGGCCATCATATCCCTCCTGTTCATAGATGTATTGTAGCAGGGATGCGAGATAAACGCCATGGTTTCATGGCATATTCATACAGAGCAAACGTATATTGAAGTGAGGAGGAAATTATATGGAAGATCATCAGAATCCCCTGCGCTTTGAGACAAGCCCGTATCACAATGTCGTGATCAAGGACCGCAAGAGCATGGAGCTCAGCGGCGTCAAGCAGATCGACAGCTTTGATTCCGCCGAGTTTCTGCTGGAAACGACATTAGGCTGGATGCTCGTCACCGGCAAAGACCTGACGCTGGGCAAGCTGGATACCGATCACGGCGATGTGATCATCAAGGGCAGCATTGATTCTATGTCTTATGTGTCCGGAAAAAAAGGACAAGAACGCGGCTCGCTGTTCAACCGTCTGTTTAAATAATGCTGCTTTCGGTGCAGATCCAGACCATCCTGTTTCAGCTGCTGGCCGGATGGCTGTACGGTCTGTGCTTCTCTTTGATCCAGGTGCTCACGCAGTATCGGCAGCGCCGCATGTCCACCGCGCTGATCGAAGTGCTCTTTCATGCGGCATTCACCGCGTTCGTCTTCTTTGGGCTGCTGCGGCTGAACGGTGCCTGCATGAACGCCTGGCTTATGCTGTTTTTCGTGTTGGGTGCCCTGTTTTATTACCGGTTTTATTTCGGGGCATTCTTTCATCTGTTTGCCATTGTAAGGCGTTACATTAGAGGCGTATTTCGACAATTTAGTATTGCGAAATCACGTACACTTGTTATAATTAAGAAGAAAACACCCCGCCGAAAACGCAGGAAAAAAAGGAGGGATCCGGATGGCAAAAAGAAAGAAATATGAACTGAAGAAGTCTGCCAAGGTCATGCTGTGCCTGATCTTCGCCGGTCTCTCTGCCGGAATGCTTTACAGCTCAGCGCAGGAGCTGCAGACGATGCTGCAGCTGAAAGAGAGCATTGCCAACGATCAGAATGAGATCGCGGATCTGAAACAGCAGGAAAGCGATCTGAGCGAGGAAAAAACGAAGCTGGAGGATCCGGAATATCTGAAATACATGGTGCGCGGAAAGTATCTTGTCAGCAAGGACGGAGAACAAGTATTCAAGCTGCCTTCTTCGGACAGTGATACGGATACGCAGGGCAGCGAATGAAGATGGAGGACGCCTTCATCTTTTTTTGTGGCCTGATCCGCTATTTGTGGAAGATATGCTCACGATGATACGCGAAGAAAAGCTTGCGTTCTTCAGAGAGCAGACGCTTTTCCAGATGAAATTCCCTGGGCAGGCAAAAGACTTCGCGATAGTTCTTATGAGTCTTGAGCTCTTTGCAGATGAGCAATGTGCCTTTGGCATTGAAGCTGATGTATCCTTGGTCAAAAAGATAATCATGATTGCGGCACAGCAGCATGCCATTGTTGTTGTCGATCGGTTCATACAGATGCGCGCAGTCACGAAACGGTTTGATGTGTGAGCCGATCAGCATATGCGGCAGATCGATCCCGCAGATCGGACAGCGATGGTCGAATTCATGAAACAGCGTATCTTTGTAAAAGGCTTGCAGCTGCTTGGATGCGTCGCGGCTGCAGGGGATGCCGCGACGCGGCAGCAGCCGCAGGATCTCCTGCTGATAGCGATAAGGGATCATCTCACTGTCCTGGTTCTTCCAGCTGTCTTTGGATGAAGGATAGATGCTTTGCAGATAATGGCAGAGCACGGTCGGTGAGACAAGAGGGGGTTGTGGCCGCTGATATTCTTCAAGGATGCGCAGACAGTCATCTCGCAGCGCGTCAGGGAATGACATGGTCTGTCCATCATCTTTCGTGATGAAAGTACGGCACTGGCAGGCGGCAGAATACAGCAGCGGATGGATCATGGCTTTGAGCGCCGCTGCGGCGAAATGCGGCTGTGCCAGAAGGACGAATAGCTGTGGATCGACATCCGGCACGCTGACGATGCAGGATAACAAGGCCAGGTCTTCCAATCGTGAATGCGCGGCAGCGTGTGCGAAGATGGTCGCGTTGGGCGTTACGTCATAGCCGCGGGTAAGCCGCTTCATGAGCGCTGCGCCGATGATCGCGTCAATATCGGCGCGGACCTGATCCAGGGATGGCGCATGTGTTCCTGTCTTGAGCTCGCGGAAGACATCCTTCGCGGCCTGCTCAAAGTCAATGCCGTGGATCTCATCCGTATCGAGGAGCGAAAGCACGTGCTTCAGATATGATTTCTCCATTCCGCTCACTTCCTTTCTGTAATTCTATTATACCAATCCAGCGGGGAAAAACATATTTTTTCGACATGCCCCTGTTTTCGAGCCTGTTCGACAGCGGAAAACCTCTACAATGTAATCAATTAAAAGGAGGGTGTCTGAAAAGATGAAAGGACCAGGTATCAAGGATTATACCGCAGAATTGACAAAACGAAGAGAGGAAGCGCACGCACAAGGGCTTAAGTATATTGAAGTAAACTCAAAAAAGCTGCATCAGGAGATCTCTCCTGATTTCGCGACGATGCCGACATGCTGTCAGGCGATGTACAAGCAGATGCTGACCGGTGATGAGATCTTGGAACGGCCGAAAGGAACGACCGGTTTTGGCTCTCATCTGACCATCCGTTTTTATGTGGACAGCTTTGAAGGAAGAGAGAAGCTGTATCCTGGGAAAAAGCGGGGACGTCCGCCCAAGAGCCCGCAGGAAAAAGAAGCGGCTCGCAAAGCCAGGATGAAGCATTCCACGCAAGACCTTTGCGCGCTGATCAAGTCATGGCTGGGGGAGCATGGCTGGGAGTATGAGGAACATAAAGGCATCATAGAAGCCCATCATGAGGACAAGAAGTGGATCATCAATGTGCAGGGCATACACCGCGGCCGCAAGCAGCCGCTGCCGCTCAAGCTGAGCGAGATCATCCGTCAGATGAATGATGAGGAAGCCGCATACAGCCTGGCATTCAATGATTCCGCGTCTTATCGCCGACAGTGGCAGGAGATCCCGCAGGTAGTCAAGGAACGGCTGCACATGAGCGTGATCTTTGCGGATAAGAAAGGCAATATCGTAGAGCTGTAAACACAAGGCGGGCGTTTGCGCAGAAAATCATAGGCAGAGCTCATAGGATACAGGGACAAAGAGGTGAACTATGTTCCATGGTATTCTGCTGGTCTGCGCGCTGAGCGTCGACAGCCTGCTGGCGGCACTTGCTTATGCGCTGCGCGGCATTCATATCCCGCTGCCGAGCGCCTTGATCATCGCCGGTGTTTCAGCTGGCTTTCTGGGCATATCTTTTGTATCGGCCATCGCGCTTGGCACGCTGCTTTCGCAAGAGATGGCATCGGGCCTGTCAGCGCTGATGTTCGCGGGCCTGAGCCTGTATTCATTTTTTCAAAGCTCGCTCAAGCGGCTGCTGCGGCATGCCGCACGGCGGCTGCTGACTTTTCATTGCGGCGGGGCAGTCTTCGTCCTGGAGATATATCTGGATGAAGCAAAGGCAGACCGTGATCATTCACAGGTGCTTTCCGCTGTTGAGGCATTCTATCTTGCCGTAGCGCTTTCGCTGGATTCCCTGCTGAGCGGGATGGCATTGGGCCTGGATATCAGTCAGCCGCTGCTGGTGGTCGCCGCTGACTTCATCGCCGCGCTCTGCTCCATCTTCGCTGGTGGGATGCTCGCCCGCAGGACCATTGGCTCGCTTCGTTTCGATATGGGTCTGATCAGCGGATTTCTCTATGCCATACTGGCCGTTTCCCGCTTTTTCTGATTTGCCATTTTGGTGTAAAAAGGTTTATAAATAAAGGAAAAAGTGATATATTATGAGTGTCGTGTTGATAGGAGGAAACGGTAATGAGTAAAAGACCAGTCGTTTTGGTTGTCATGGATGGAGTCGGAGTCAGAGCATCCGATTTTGGCAATGCCGTGAACAACGCATACAAACCCACATTAGACAATTTATGGGAAAACTGCCCGCATACGGAGATCAAGGCACATGGTGTCGCAGTCGGTCTGCCGAGCGATTCTGACATGGGCAACAGTGAGGTCGGTCACAATGCGCTGGGCTGCGGCCAGATCTACAGTCAGGGTGCCAAGCTGGTAAATGAGTCCATCGAGAGCGGCGACATGTTTACGACAGAGACATGGAAAGCGCTGGTGGATAAATGCAAGGACAATGGGAAGATGCATTTCCTGGGTCTGCTTTCTGATGGAAACGTCCACTCTCACATCAATCATCTGAAAGCGTTGATCAGCCGTGCTAAGGAAGATGGCGTAAAGGAAGTCCGCCTGCATGTATTGCTGGATGGACGTGACGTGCCGGAAACCAGCGCTCTGATCTATGTGGATGAGATCGAAAATTACATGGCAGGCCTGAATGATGACAGCTTCCATGCCTGCATCGCCAGCGGCGGCGGACGCATGAAGATCACGATGGATCGCTATGAAGCCAACTGGGCCATGGTCGAAGAAGGATGGCATACGCATGTGCTGGGTGAAGGACGTCAGTTCGCTTCTGCCAAGGAAGCCATCGAGACCTACCGCGCAGAGACCGGCGTCGTAGACCAGGATCTGCCGGCTTTCGTCATCGCGAAGGATGGCAAGCCGCTCGGTACGATCGAAGACGGCGATTCGGTCATCCTGTTCAACTTCCGCGGTGACCGTGCGCAGGAAATTTCCCTGGCTTTCGACGGTGATGAGAGCTTTGATAAGTTTGACCGTGTTCGTGTGCCGGATGTCATGTATGCCGGCATGCTGCAGTATGACGCGGACCTGAACATCCCGCATCATTTCCTGACATATCCGCCGAAGATCAAATATACGCTGTCTGAGCATCTGGTCAAGCATGGCATCCGCATGTATGCGATCAGTGAGACACAGAAATATGGACATGTCACTTATTTCTGGAACGGCAACCGTTCTGAGAAATTCGATGAAGATCTGGAGACATATGAGGAAGTCAAATCCGACGTCGTGCCATTTGAGCAGCGTCCATGGATGAAGTCTGCAGAGATCACGGACAAGCTGGTCGAAGCCATCAAGTCTGGCAAATATGATTTCCTGCGCACCAATTATCCGAACGGAGACATGGTCGGTCATACGGGAAACTATGAAGCGACCGTCATCGGTGTGGAATCTGTCGATCTGCAGCTGGCTCGCGTAAAAGAAGCAGTTGACGCAGTTAACGGCATCATGATCGTGACGGCTGACCACGGCAATGCCGATGAGATGTATGAGAAGCCGAAAAAGGAAGGCGCGCCGATCAAAGCAAAGACTAGCCATACACTGAGCAAAGTGCCGTTCATCGTATATGGCGCCGATGTGACCATGAAAGAAGGGGACTTCGGTCTGTCCAATGTGGCAGCGGTCGTTACGGATCTGCTGGATCTTCCTGCCGATGAGCATTGGAACGAATCCATCATCAACAAGTAATCTGATATCAAAAGGAACAAGCTGTCTGCCAACACTTGTTCCTTTTTATTGGCAAGCAAGGCAAAAGTTGACAAAGCAGGGGAAGTAGAGCGATAATAAGCAAGAAACCGCTGATTTAGGGGGAAGATCATATGGCGCAGAAAACTAAGTCGTTTGACCAGCATATCGTTCGGATCCGGGTGCTTTCCTGTATACTGGTCGTGTTGATCCACATCACGCATGCCTATCTTTATGCCGGAGGCGTGATCGATTCAAAGAAATTCATCCCACTGATCTTCATCAATGCGGCAGCTCGGATCGGAGTCCCGCTGTTTTTCATGATTTCCGGCTATCTGACGCTGAGAAAACCATATGATCCGGAAAAGAACCGGAAGAAGATCTTTCATTATATCGGTGTGCTTATCGCATGGAGCTGTCTTTATCTGATTTGGAACAAGCTGTTTCTCAATGAGGATCCGGTGAGCAATCCGCTGTATTACCTCTTTGATACGGCCAAGAACCATCTCTGGTATCTGTATGATCTGGTCGGGCTTTATATCGCCTTTCCTTTCATTCAGGCCATGGTCCACCATATGGACCGCAGGATGGAAAATATGTTCCTTGTCCTGTGGCTGATCCTGGCAGGCGGAGGCAGGCTTCTGACCCGTGTGCTGGAATTGAGCAGTATCGATGTCGGCATCGAATATATGGTCCCGATCTTGCAGGCGACGTACTGGCTTGGTTATTTCATCAGCGGCTATTTATTATATAAACGCAAGGATGAACTGAAACAAAAGCTTTCTACGCCACTGCTGGCAGCGGTCTTCATCGGCGCTGTAGCGATGATCACGGCGCTGACTTACACGGACTCCATGCTCGCTGAGGATTTCCAGGATCCGTTCTTAACTTACGGAGAACTGTTCATGATGCTCAGCTCGACATCATTCTTTTTGCTCAATACGCGTTTCAAGGCAAAGGAACATCGGCTGTTTGACTGGTTTGGCCCGCTGACATTCGGAGTCTATTTGGTCCATCCCGTCTTCATCGACATTGCCAAGGAACTGATCCGCTTTCCCTGGGCAAGCGCATTGTACATCCCGCTGCTCCTTGTCTTGATCATATCGGTCAGTGCGATCATCGTGTGGATCATGGCGAAGCTTCCTGGACTCAAGAAGATCGTGTCATGAAAAAAACGGATATCTCTACAGCTTGTGAGGAGATATCCGTTTTCTTATTTCAGCTTGTCAAATTTCTTTCTGCGCTCGGTCGACTGGATGAAAAGACGTTTCATCTCTTCGGTGTCTTCCGCAGCGAGGGTATCACGGAAATGCTTCAGCTCAGCCGCAAAAGCGTCGATCTCTGAAAGCAGGATGTCCTTGTTGAGCAGGAATAATTCGGTCCACATCGTTTCGTTGATCTTGGCGATCCGGGTAAGATCCCGGAAAGAATCACCGGTATATTCCACCAGATGGGCGTTGTCATGCGTGTTCATGAGCGATACCGCGATCACGTGTGTCAGCTGGGAAAGAAAGCCGATCATTTCATCGTGCTCTTGCATGCTGAGCACAGCGATGTGATGGAAACGCAGGATCTCTGCCAGCTGCCGCGAAGTGCGGATCGCTTCCTCACTGTTCTTTTCCGTTGGTACGATGATGTAATTGGCATCGCGGAACATTTCGGTATTGGCGTATTCGATGCCGCTGGTCTCCCTTCCGGCCATCGGGTGAGCCGCAATGAATTCTACATCGTTGCGCAGCATCGTCTGCACGCGGTCAGCGACATTGACCTTAACGCCGCTGACATCAGTGAGCAGCGTTCCTGGGCGGAAAGCGTGCTGGTGGCTGCGGATCCAGTCGATCATGATATGGGGATACAGACCGAAGATCACGATGTCCGCACGATCAAGGAATGCTTCTGGGTCGAGCGTCCCCGCATCGATCAGACCATGGGATAAGGCATGGTCGATGGTTTCTTGCCTTCTGGCGACGCCATATACGGTGTATCCGGCTTCTTTCAGCCCCATGGCGTAACTCCCGCCGAGCAGTCCCAGCCCGACGATCAGAAATCGCGTATCTTTGTTGATCATCTGTATTCCACCTTTCCATGAATCGCCGCAACATCGCTGAAGAATGAAGGGTAAGATTTGCGGATCGCTTCGGCGTCAGCGATCGTGCAGACGCTGTGGCTGCACAGGGCCATCACGCTCAATGCCATGACCACGCGGTGATCATTATGACTGTGCAAGAGCTCATGACATACATAGCCTTGAGGGTTCCCCTGGATCCATACATTGTCTTCATCGGAAGTGATCTGTACGCCAAAGCGGCGCAATTCTTCTTCCATGGCAGAGATGCGGTCACTTTCTTTGATGCGCAGCCGTCCGGCATGACAGATATGAGTCGTTCCTTCTGCCATGGCCGCAAGCACAAACAATACCGGCCCAAGATCCGGACAGTCATTGAGATCGATCGGCGCCGCGCGCAGCTTTCCCTGATGGATGAGGAAGCCGTCTTCCAGCGGCTGGACAGCGGCCCCAAAATCCTGCAGGATGGATAAGATCTGTCGGTCGCCCTGGGCACTGGACCCGCTGACGCCATGAATGGCCAGATCGCCCTGAATGGCGGCGAGGACCGCAAAGAAAGCAAGCTGTGAATAGTCGCCTTCGATCCGGACATCATGGGGATGATAATGCTGCCGCCCGGGGATGCGCAGCGTCAGCGCATCTTCAAAATATGCCCGGATGCCGAATTTCTCCAGCATCTCCAGGGTGAGATCGATATAGGAACGTGACTCAAACGGCGGACGGATATGAATGAGCGAATCCGCCTCGAGCAGCGGCAAGGTAAACAACAGCCCAGTGATGAACTGTGAGGAGATGCCGCCATCGATCTCATATTCACCTGGCTTGAGCTTTCCGGCAATGGTGATGCCTTCCTCATCATGCATGAATTGCAGGCCCTGGCGGGCAAACAGTTCTTCATAGACATCCTGCGGCCGCCTCATCAGCCTTCCTCTGCCTGTAAAATGGATCTTCTGATCACAGAGCGAGAATATGGGGATGAAGAAGCGCAGGGTAGAGCCGGATTCTTTGCAGTCGATCACATTGCTCTGCAGCTGCGCAAAGCTGCGGATGCCGTGAACTGTTACGCTGTTGCTGCTGGTTTCGATATTGGCGCCAAGCTGCCGCATGCCATCGATGGTGGCAAGGATATCGTCGCTGAAATCGATATTGGTGATCTGCGAGACACCGTCAGCCAGCGCGGCGCAGATGATGGCGCGATGCGCCATGCTCTTGCTGGGCGGGATATGCACACTGCCGCTGCAGTGTGAAGGATATATTGTGGCGATCATGATCATTCCTCCATTTTCGTTTTCCACGGCTCATTCCGCATGGACAGCGTGCCTTGCCGTTCGCAGTATAGATCAAGCAGGCCCAATGCGCATACGCTGTCAATGACGACACGGGCCCGATGGATGATGGCCGGGTCATGGCGCCCATGGATCTGCAGCTCCGTTTCCTGTCCGCTCAGATAGTCTACGGTCTGCTGGGTCTTGAAAATCGACGCGGTCGGCTTGATGACGCTTTGGATGAGGATCGGCATGCCGTTGGAAATGCCGCCGTTGATGCCGCCATTGTGATTGGTCAGCGTACGGATGCCGCCGCGATTGCAGAAAGCGTCATTGGCCTCAGAGCCATAAAGATCCGCAAAGCCAAAGCCCAGTCCGAATTGTACGCCTTTGACGGCAGGAACACTGAACAGCAGATGGCTGAGGACGCTTTCGATAGAGTCAAAGAATGGTTCGCCGATCCCGGCCGGCAAGCCGCAGATCGCAGTTTCAAGGATCCCGCCGACGCTGTCTTTGCTTTCTGCGGCCGCAGTGATGACCGTATGCATCGCCTTGGCTTTTTCTTCATCAAGGACCGGAAAATCAAGATCGTTCAATGTTCGGATCTGCGCGCAGAGCTGCGCTTCATCTTGCGCAAAAGGCTCATCTTGCACATGATGGCATTTCAGCATATGGGAACCGATCAGGATGCCCTTGCTTTCCAGGATCTGCTGGGCAATGGCGCCGGCAGCGACAAGCGGCGCGGTAATCCGGCCGCTGAAATGTCCTCCGCCCCGAAAATCCTGATAGCCGAGATATTTTTCATACGCAGTGTAATCCGCATGTGACGGGCGCAGCCGGTAACGCGTTTGTTCATAATCCTGGCTGCGGGTATTGGTGTTGGCGATCAAGATGGTCAGCGGCGTGCCGGTCGTGTATCCTTCAAACCAGCCGCTCACGATGTGGAATTCATCTGCCTCATGACGCTGTGTGGAGATCCGTCCTTTTGCTTTGCGCTGTTCCATCCGTTTCCTGATATGATCCAGATCGAGCGCGATGCCAGGGGCGAGCCCGTCGATGACTACGCCGATCATTTCCCCATGACTTTCGCCAAATAAAGTGACCTGTATGTTTTTCCCAAAACTGTTTTTCATGATCTCATCCTTTCAGCCGCTTTTTCACTTCCGCAAAAGACATATCTTCCAATTCTGCCTTTCCCAGCGTCTTTACCTTCACGACAGTAATGTGGCCGTGCCCTGCCTTTTTGTCTGCGAGCAGTTTCTCATAAATGGCTTCTGCATCGTAAGGAGCGTCAGTAGGAAGGCCGAGGCGCTCCAGGATGCGGATGGTGCGCTGACGCAGCGCATCGTCTTCGATGAAATAAAGCATGCCCATAGCGACACATTCCCCGTGCAGATATTCTTCCATGTGATAGTAGCCTTCGATCGCATGCCCGATCGTATGACCAAAATTAAGGATCTTGCGCAGCCCGGTCTCTTTTTCATCTTTTTCTACCACATCTTTTTTCATGCACAGCGAGCGGTAGATGATCTCTTCCAGATGATCATCGATGTTTTCTTGCTCAAACAGCGCATACAGCTGCGGATCATAGATCAATCCGGCTTTTAATGCTTCAGCGAGCCCATTGATATAATGGCGGCGCGGCAAGGTGGAGAGCACATCCAGATCGATCAGTACTTTGCGCGGCTGCCAGAACGCGCCGATGTTGTTTTTTACCCCTCCGGCATTGATGGCTGTCTTTCCGCCGATGCTGGAATCGATCTGCGCGAGCGTCGTTGTCGGAATATTGACGAAGTCGATGCCGCGCATGTAACATGCGGCCGCAAAACCGGCCAGGTCGCCGACCACGCCGCCGCCCAGAGCAATGACAAGATCTGTGCGCACAAAATGATGCGCCAGCATGCACAGGAGCAGTTCTTCCCAGACCGCAAAGCTTTTGGCTCCTTCGCCGGACTCTACGATCTTGACCACGCAGTCCGGGCACTGGCTTCGCACAAGCTGGATCCATCGATCAGGAACCTTTGTGTCGCTGACCAGCAATACCCGCCGGCCGACATCGATCTCCTCAGCCAGTCGCTTCAATATGCCATGTCCCAGCACGATGTCATAGCCGCGCTCTTTCAGATCAACATGCAGTTTTTTCATCAGATAACCCCCTTCTAAACAAAAAAGCATCGACTGTTCAGTGGATGCCTCGGTATCGTTCATCATAAAGCAAAAAGAACCATCATTCGCATGGCTTTATGATGACTATTCATAATAGGAATAAAACTTGACTGGATTTCTCATCGCTATCACTCCATTGCCACTATCATAATATAATGAAAGAAATAATGCAACAGTTTTCAGAAAAATGAAACATTGCAGGATATTTTCATCTTAAAGAAAGAGCATTTAGGGAAATACGATATCCACCCGTATAAGAAAGACGCGGCAGGGTCTGAACCCTGCCGCTGGAAAGGAGGAAGTATGACCCTTTCCGATCCGCCGGCAGAACGGCGGCAGAACGCAGGTGCATGGATACATCATACGATGTGTTTAGAGAGGAACAGCTTCATGTTGTTAGAAATTACAGCATTGATCGTTCTGATCTTCCTGATCAGAGAACTTCGGAAGAAGTAATCTGATCACGGCATGCACCTGCGCGAAAAAGAGGAAGTGGTAGCAACACTTCCTCTTTCTGACGGCTGAGAGCCGCTTCATGCTGCAAAGTTATTATAGCATATTCTCCGGTATCGTGGAGATGAAATGCGCTGAGGCGAATGAAAATAATGCAGGAAATTTAGGGGAATGCGATATCCGCCCGTATAAGAAAGATGCGGCAAGGTCTGAACCTTGCCGCTGGAAAGGAGGCAGTATGGCCCTTTCCGATCCGCCGGCAGAACGGCGGCAGAACGCAGGTGCATGGATACATCATACGATGTGTTTAGAGAGGAACAGCTTCATGTTGTTGGAAATTACAGCATTGATCGTTCTGATCTTCTTGGTCAGAGAACTTCGGAAGAAGTAATCTGATCACGGCACGCACCTGCGCAAAAAGGGGAAGTGCACCACCACTTCCCCTTTCTGACGGCTGAGAGCCGCTTCATGCTGCAAAGCTATTATAGCATATTTTCCGGTATTCGGAAGAGAAAAGCATCATTTGAACGCTTTTTTCAATGCATTGATACGAATGCTGATCATCTCTTCAGCAATAGCAGCATGATCAAAGAAATCAAATCCGTGAAAAGTCCCTTTTACACGGTTCTCCTGTACTTGTATGTCTGCCTCACAAAGCTTTTTTGCATACAGGATGCCTTCATCACGAAGACAGTCGAATTCTTCGGTCTCGATATAGGCGTCTGGAAGATCTGAAAGATCTTCTGCTTGCATGGGGGATGCATAAGGAGGGCATTTGCCGGGATAGTTTCTCAGATAGATGTCCCACATTTTCTTGTTTAGCCCTGCATTCCAGAATGGAGAATCTTTGTATTTCTTCATTGAGGGCGTCATCATCCTGACATCAGTGACCGGATAGATCAGCATCTGAAAACAGAGCGGGATATGCGCATGATCTCTGGACCACTGTGCGCAGACAGCGGCGAGACACCCGCCGGCACTGTCTCCGCCGACCGCAATTTTATGAGGATCGATATGCAGCGATGCATGATTGTCCCAGACGAATTTCAAGGCAGCACAGCAGTCTTGAAACGGCACCGGATAAGGATCATGGTCGCTGGTGCGATAATGAACGAATACTGCGGTGCAGGGAGTCTCTTTGGCATAACGCATGACGATCTCATGGATGTACGGTGCGTCAGCGAAACAAAATCCGCCGCCATGAAAATAAACGAGGCAAGGTGACGCAGCGCTCTGGATATGTTCATAAACGGTAATCTTGACCTTGCCATGTGCGCTGGGGATGATCATGACCCGCCGTGTCAATCCGTTCAAGGGTTCAGGAAAGTTCAATCGCCTGATCATTTGATTGCCCAAGGCAGCAGTGCCTGGTGAAAGGGCAAAGCCAGGCATCGCCAGCAGGTTCATTGGCAATAAGCTTGGATGCACAGGATATCGATAAAGGCGATATCCGCTCCAGCAGGCAAGCGCTGTTGCCGCAGCCAGCATCTTTTTCTTTTGCATACGATCACCTTCAGGTTTATTTTAACAGAGAACAGCGCATATAGAGTTAAAAAATGGAACAGAAAGGCTGTTTCAGAAAAAACCTGCATAGAAAATCTGCTGGTGAAAAAATTTGCAGAAATCAGATTAAATATAGTGTATAATAAAACACAGGGTGATAACATGAGCATGCTGGATGAAGCAAGAAAACAGATCAATGAAATTGATGCGCAGATGGCCGAACTGTTCGAACAGCGAATGCATGCAGTAGAAGATGTGATTGCCTATAAGAAGGATCATCAGATGCCAGTGCTTGACAGTGACCGCGAACATGCGGTCGTCGATCAGAATCTGCATCTGATCCAGGATGCGCGATATAAAGAGAGCTATCGGCAGTTCATCGAGAAAGTGATGGAAGTCAGCCGGGCTTATCAAAAACGGATCCTGAATCAAGATGTCGTTGCCTACGGCGGGGCGAAAGGCGCATTTTCCCATATCGCGGCGATGAAATGCTTTCCGCAAAGCGAGCTGAAAAACTATCCGACCTTTGAGGAAGTGTTTCAGGCAGTGATCAGCGGCGATGCGGCCTACGGCGTGATCCCTTTCGAAAACTCCTATACCGGAGAAGTCGGGGACATGCTGGATATGCTGCTGGAATATGATGTGTCCATTCAGCGCATGTATGATCTGAAGATCTGTCAGAATCTGCTTGGCATGCCAGGTGCATCCATAGAAGATATCCGGCAAGTTTATTCTCATCCGCAGGCGCTGGCGCAGTCTTCCCTGTTCTTGCAGGGACGCGGCTTTGAACTGATCCCATATGGCAACACTGCGCTTGCCGCGCAGTATGTTGCAGAAACGAAAGATCCTTCCAAAGCAGCAATCGCGTCTATCGAAACAGCAGAGCTGTATGGGCTGAATGTCCTGGTTCGGGATATCAACACATCCTCTCAGAATGCCACGCGTTTTGTCATCATCGCGAAAACACCAAAAGCATCAGGCAACCGGTTCAGCTTGCTGTTTACGGTAAAACACGAGACCGGCGCGCTGATGAAAGTGATGCAGCTGATGGCCGGACACGGAATGAATCTGGAGAGCATCAAATCCAGATCACTTCATGATCAGCCCTGGGCATACTACTTCTACTGCGAGATAGTCGGAGATATCAACAGTGAGGAAGCAGTTCAGCTTCTGGAAGAGATGAAACAGGAATGTGCCATGGTCAAAGTGATCGGCATATATGACAGAAAGGAAAGCGAGGAGACAGTATGAGATTTGTAAAGGAACAAGTGGACCTGAAACCGATCGTCGACACCGTGTTCGCGATCGTCAAAAAGGCAAAGGAAGCCAAACAGGAAATCGGTGAAGAAAACGTGGTGGACGCGACCATCGGTTCTCTGTATGACGAAAATGGAAAGATCGTCGCTTTTGACAGCGTGTTCTCCACATTGAAACAGCTGCCGAATGAAGTGATGGCCGCTTATGCAGGCAGCTTTACCGGCAATCCGAATTATCGCGAGCATGTGCATGACTGGGTAGTCGGGGGCAGAAGCAAATTGGCTCACAGCGTGATCGCTACACCGGGCGGAACCGGAGCCGTGAGCATTACCGTTTCAGAGACCCTGGATGAAGGAGAGACACTGATCATCCCAGAGATCTGCTGGGGCTCTTACAGCCTGATGGCATCTATGGATAACCTGAAAACGAAGTCTTATGCGCTGTTCGACGGCGATCATTTTAACCTTGCCAGCTTGAAGGAAACATGCGAAGAAGTCATGAAGACACAGAACAAGCTCGTCATCGTCATCAATGATCCTTGCCACAATCCGACCGGATATTCTCTGTCTCAGCAGGAGTGGGATGAAGTGATCGATTATTTGAACGAATGTGGGGAGAAAGTTCCTGTCGTTCTGCTCAATGATATCGCATATATCGACTATTCTTACCGCGGAAAGGCCGCAAGAGATTACATCAGGACCTTTGATAAGATCTCAGAAAATGTCTTTGTGGTCATTGCCTTCAGCATTTCCAAGTCCATGACATCTTATGGAATGCGCTGCGGCGCAGCGATCCTGATGGCCCAAAAAGAAGAAAGCGTGCGCGAAGTAGAGATCGTCTTTGAAAAAGCCGCGCGTGCCATCTGGTCCAACGTCAACAACGCCGCAATGGAAAACTTCGTTACTGTCGTTACAGACAACAGGGATGCATATGAAGCTGAAAAAGACAAGTATGTGGATTTGTTGAAAGAGCGCAGCACGATCTTTACATCAGAAGCAGATGCCTGCGGTCTTGAATATTATCCATATAAAGAAGGATTCTTCGTTACTGTGAAGATTGACGATAACAACGTGCGAAATGCCTATCACGAAGCACTGATGAAAGAGCATATCTACACCGTAATGGTCAATAAGGGAATCCGTGTGGCAGTATGTTCTCTGCCAGTAGAAAAATGCAAAGGCCTTGCAGGACGCATGAAGAAGATCCTGGATGAGGTCACCGCAGCCTGATCAGAAAGAAATTAAAAAGCAATTACAGCAGATGAAATGGCTTCATTTTGTCTGCTGTTTTCTTTATACTGAAATAGATGAGGTGAGGAACATGATCCTGTTTGTCAGCGGCAGATGCGATATCCCTGCCTTTTACAGCGACTGGTTTTTCAACCGCCTGCACGAAGGCTACGTAGATGTGCGCAACCCTTATAATGAACACCAGATATCCAGGATCATACTGGATGGTAATTTTATCGACTGCATCCTGTTTTGCACGAAAGACCCTTCGCCTATGCTCGATCGGCTGGATGAGATCAGCTTTCCTTTTTTGTTCCACGTCACATTGACCGGATACCACCAGGATATCGAACCAGGCATTCCCGATAAGCGAAAAATTATCCAGGCCGTAAAGCAGCTTTCAGAAAAGATCGGCAAAGAACGCGTGATCATCCGTTACGATCCGATCCTGCTTTCGCCGCGATACCAGCCTGTTTATCATGAAAAAGCATTCGCGTCACTTTGCGATCAGCTTCAAGGATATGTGGATACTTACATCATCTCGTTTGTCGATCTGTACAAGAACACAAGGAAAAACGCCGCACGTATTCAACTGCGCGAAATGACCGAGAGTCAGATGACTGAGATCGGAAAACGCATCGGACAAGTGGCATCACGATATCAAGTTCATGTGCAGACATGCGCAGAACAGATCGATCTTCATGCTTACGGGATCACAAAAGGCCTGTGCATAGGACGAGATGATCTTAAGCGCCGCCTCGGACAAGACGTCCGCCTTCCAATCGGCAAAAGCGTCAGAGATACCTGCGGCTGTTTGCCAACAGTGGACATTGGCGATTATAACGCCTGCGCGCACTACTGCGCATATTGTTACGCCAATTATGATGAAAAGCGCATCAGAGAAAATATGCGGAAACATGATCCAAAAAGTTCGGTCTTGATCGGACATATTCACGCAGAAGATCACATTGCGATACGAAAAGACAATAAAAAATGGTAAGCAATGCAACAATCTTAAGAAATCTTAATAAAAGTGCTGTAATTCTTAATTCAGCTGTCCAAAATGACATAGATCCCGATTTATCTTGGTAATCATTTATGCCATAAAACACATGATCTTCCCGAAAAGAAAGCGTTACAACCCATTTTTGCCCAGGATATCAAAACTTTTTAGTCGAATATCTTCTAAATTAAGACAACTGATGATATCCACGATTTTCTTAAGAAGAAATTAAGATTCATGCGATAAACTAAATAGCGAAGAAAGGAGGGTAGATTGAAATGAAGAAGTTTCTGAAGGCAGGAATTGCTGGCGCAATGGCCTGTACATTGTTAGGGAGTGCAGCCATGCCAGCATCCGCCAAAGAAGTGCCTGTGAACACAGATCAGGAAGTCACTAAAATTGCGGAAGAAGTGACACCCAGATTCATGTATACACAGACACGTACTGTTACGTCACCAGAGTTTGATACGGTAGCCACTATTGATACCGTAGAAACGAGTAGCACCTCTTCTGGCTGGAAGATAGTCGGAGTGCAAGATGTGGATTTGATTTCTAAAAGGCTTAGTGTTATTGCGTGGGGTTATACGTATAGTTATTATGATAATTATCAGGGTGTAAACCTTAACTTAACTTATTATTATGCTTTTTCAGGGTCAATTCAAACTGGAACCAAGACAGTAAAAGTACACATCTAACCTCAAACTTGCAATGTATCCTCGTGATTATGTTTGACTCCTAAAATATATACCTGGCCTCATGATATAATGAGGTTGTTCGTTCACAACTGTCACAACATATACGAATTGCTGTTTATGGGAGGAGAATATGAAAAGGAGGATTAGAGATTGTGGGACTTGAGGAAACGAACATTCTGTTTATCGAGGATGATATGGCTGCGTGCAAAAGTCTTCCCCCGATTCTGAAGTCTTATGGATTCAAAGTAAACACAGCCAACACATTTAGACAGGCCATCAACGAAATAGAGGCAAACACATATGGCCTATATCTGATTGACATAAACATTCCGGGAGGAGACGGGTTCGATTTATGCCGTATCATTCGAGAAAAAGAGAATACGCCGGTCATCTTCGTCACCGGAGTAAATGACGAAGCTAGTATAGTATTTGGCCTAGGACTGGGTGCCGACGATTATATCACTAAGCCTTACACTTTGCAGGTCCTGCTGGCCAGGATCAAGTCAGTGCTTAGGAGAAATAATCGGAATTTGAACAAAGCGCGAAAAGTCAGAAGCGGAAATCTGGTAATAGATTTTGACCAGTGTGAGGTCCTTTTGGAAGGTAAAGCACTTTCCATCACGCCGACCCAATTTCATATCTTGAAGCTATTGATCAGGAATCATGGAGTTACGTTGACGCGTGAACAAATTACCAGTATTCTGTGGACACACAACGACGAATATATTGAGGATAATACCCTAAGAGTGCATATTAGTAACTTAAAATCCAAAATCGGAAATTTTAATGGTCAGCCGTATCTGGAAACCATTCGAGGAGTAGGATATCAATGGAGAGTAGATGTTGTCTTATGCACCGATTAAAGAAGGCAGTGAGGGCATCAGTAGTTTTGCTATCGCTGCTTTTTTATGTGTTTGGCCTGCACGTGCATTATGTAAACCGTACAGTAACGGCCATAGGTGCATTAAAAGATTCTGAGCCTGAGGTACAACAACAGGCGCTTCACTACATCATGAGCGGCGAGATGAGCACTCGTGATGGCGAATACGTCTTGATGAAAAACGGTTATCACAGAGGCGGAAAGCGATTCTTGCTTCTGGATCCGTATGTCATCGCCTATACTGCAATTTATATCACGATTGTATTTATCGTAATTAAGAAAATAAAGAAATCCTCCCAGAAAAAATCGTATATGTTGGAAGCTGAACTAAGCTACTTGAAGGAAGAACTTGAGCATTTTCTGTACAGTAGTGAAATTACCAGAAAGGACCAATATGCAGAATGTAACTACATATTGGATCGTTTGGAACAAAGAGTGTACGATGTGAACGAACTAAATGAAACTGAATTGAACAAAATGATTACATTCCATCAGGACATCATTCATCAGATCAATACGCCTCTAAATACGATCAAGCTGATCATTGATTTCCTGTCGGATCAAGGTGCAGTAGATTCTGAAAGTCAGAAGATACTCAATTACTCCATCGACAAAGCAGCAGGACTGGCACGAGTATATATGCGCGCATCAAAAATGGATGCCGGCAAGGTAAGATTCATCTATGAGAAGATCAGTGTCAGAGACTTAACAGAAGAAATATTCGCTATGCTGCAGACACATGCTGAATTTAATCAGATCGTGCTGAGCAATTTCTGTGATGATTCTTTCATATATGTAGATCCAGCATGGATGAAAGAGGCAATTTCAAATATAGTGAAGAATGCCATCGAGAATGCTGGAAACGGAAATACAGTTCAGGTTTCATCTTGTCAAAAAGAAGAAAAAGTGTTCATCTATATTGATGACAGCGGTGATCCGGATGAAATTATAGACGAAACTGTATTCGAAAGATATGAATCATCGAAAGCTGGAATAGGAATCGGACTGCATTTGTGTAAGCAGATAATTGAGTCACATTTAGGTGACATATCAGTTACACGGAGTCCGTTACTAGGCGGGCTCCGTTTTGCGATTGCTTTGCCAATTCAGAATCAGAAAACAAAAATTAAGTTGGAGGATTTAGAATGAGAACAATATTAGAAGCTAAAGACCTATGGAAAAGCTTTGGGCTGACCAAAGCCGTACAAGGCATTTCACTTACAGTATACGCGAATGATTTTATTGCAGTGTTAGGTAAAAGTGGCTCAGGAAAGACAACACTATTTCATATTCTTGATGGCATAACTAAACCAGATCGAGGCGAAGTATGCATAGCCGGGCAAAATATCAGTAAAATGAGAAAACGAGCATTTGTGGAATTCCGCAGAAAGAACATGGGCTATGTATTTCAAGATTTTAAATTGATTCCAGAATTCTCTGTCGTGGACAATATTACTTTCCCTGTAGATCTGGATAAGGAAAAAATAGATGAGTTTTATTTGAATCTTCTGTTAGAAGAATTAGATATCAAAAAGCTCAAAGACAGATTAGTAAATACCTTATCTGGTGGTGAACAACAACGCGTTGCGATAGCCAGAGCACTGATTAATAAACCAGAAATAGTAATGGCCGATGAACCTACTGGAAATCTTGACTCCTACAATACCGAGAAAGTCATGCATTTAATGGTGAGGCTGCAAAAGATGTTCAGTCTTACTGTACTGATTGCGACACATGATTACGCGGTGGCAAAAAGCGCAAAACGTATGCTGTATATTCAAGATGGCAAAATTTTAAAGGATGCGCAGCGTTATGAATAATTTAAAGCGTCTCAAAAAGCTTGTTTTGGCAAATAAAGAGACACGAAGACTTTATCGCATGATGCAGTTTCTCGCGATATTTATGGTTATTTCATGTACTATTATCATCGTTGTTGCTAAATGGATCGAACACGATCAGAACCAGAAAAGAGAAGAACTATTCGGAAGTTGGGATGAGGTATTCCTGGACGTGCCTGCTGAAGATTTGAATTACTTCAAGCAGAATGCATTTTTAGAGCAGATTTCTATTCAATCCATACAAGAAAAAGTATTTCTTGAAGGTGATAAAAGAGTAGTGTTAGGATCATGTGACGATAATTTTCTTGAAATGGGAAATATTGAACTTTTAGAAGGTAGGATGCCTGAAAAAGAAAATGAGGTAGCCGTTGAAGAAGAGTATTTAGAAATTCTTGGAGTATCAAATGTTGGGGATGTTGTATCAAAGGATTCGGAAGTTAAAACACTAGTAGGCTATAAGATAATCGGAATTATAAAAAACTATACGCAAAATTGGAGGATGGTTAATAATATTAAATTCATAAATTGTTTTATTCTAGGTGAATTTGGAAATGAATTTGATGTTTTTGTAAAGTACTATAAATCTTTAGGTGCTGGGATACAGGATTTAGAAGTCAATATGATTGAATATAGAAGAAATATATATAAGACACAAATTAATCTCAATAAAATATTATTAAAAATTATACTTTTCATATTATTTTTGGAATGTGTATTAATGTTTTTAATAGCAGCAATGATTAGAAAATACTATGCATTTCGCTTTGTGAAAAATAAAGAAATCAAATTGAGTTACGTAATTGTTGTACTCATTGAATTTTTATGTATGATTTTACTTTTGCATAATATTTTTCAAATGCAATTTCACTATTTTCAATACGAATCTCGAATTTATAGCCCATTAAGAAGTATTAGCAATATAAAAATTTTAAATTATGAAGTGAACTTCCTATTAATTCTAATGCAAAAATTTGACAAGATAATTGATATAAATTGGACCATTATTTATATAACTTTAATTCTTTTGTTTTCTGCTTTAAATTTAATAAAATCTGTAAGAACAAAGCGTCAGTTAATATATAATAAAATATATTATGGGAAAAATATAGAGATTAATTTTAAAGATTTTTCTATTGTCATAATTGCATATATTTTAGCTTTTTTCACAATGCTACTAAGAATCTTTAAAACGTATGATTTTCTCGATATGGAGATGTTTATGACTGCTGTTAATGATTATGTAATATATGCAGCCATTTTATTCGCAATAATTATTTTTATGCTTATTGTTATTTCGAATATCATTTACAAAAAAATAGAAAAACTAAACGAATGATAAATGTAAAATCCACGTAAACGGTTTGTTAAATTTTCATTGCAATCCAGACACCTTTACGCTATCATTGTAATGATACTGTGTATTTCTGCGTTATGACGTGGTAAAGGACAGGTAAAGGAGACTGAGAGATGTTTAAAAGCATAGCTTATGTAATCAAAGAAAACATGACAAATCTGTACAGGATCTTTTGTATCGCCAGATACGAATTGCTTGCAGATATGCGTGATTCTAAGTTTGGTTTGTTCTGGAACTTTGCTTCTCCGGCTATTCAGGTCATTACCTACTGGCTTGTGTTCGGTGTAGGAATGCAGCGAAGCGGTTATGACGGAATTCCATATCTTCCTTGGGTAATCGTTGGCTTTGCCGCGTGGTGGTACATTTCTCCTTGTATCACGCAAGGATGCAGCGCGATCTTTTCCAAAAAGAACGTAATTACGAAAATGAAGTTTCCAATCAGCGTATTGCCTGCGACAGTATGTGTCAGAGAGTTTTTCAACCATCTGTGCATGATGGCCATTACAGTGGTACTGTTGATCCTTTTCGGTTATTATCCTTCTATATATTGGCTGGGACTGATCTATTATGCTTTCTGCGCTTTCATGTTTTTGGAGGCATTGGCGCTTGTCACATCGGTGCTGACCATGATGTGGCGTGACGTAAAGAAGCTGGTCACTTCCCTGATGAGGATGCTGATGTATCTTTCACCGGTATTGTGGCCGGCAGCCTTTTCCAGCATCCCTGTGATGTCCTTCATAATGAAGCTGAATCCTGTATATTATATAGTTACAGGATATCGTGACAGCATGTTTTTTGAAAAATCTATTTTTGCTCATCCGGCGCTGACTGTGTATTTCTGGGCAGTTGTGATCGTGCTGTTTATCATCGGATCCGCACTGATGTATCACTTCAAGCGCAAGATGGTCGATATGATTTAGAGAGGTGCGCAGCATGTCAGATAAGAACAACAGCAAATATGCAGTGGAGATGCGTCATGTATCTAAAATCTACACACTGAAGACAAAAGATAAAAACAAGAAAAAAGAACGGTTTTACGCACTGAAAGATATCTCCTTTCAGGTAGAGAAGGGAGACGTCGTCGGCATTCTGGGTACGAATGGCTCGGGAAAGTCGACGCTCTCCCTTATTCTTTCAGGAATTTCTGAGCATGACGGCGGTGAGATCATCGTCAATGGCGAACAGACCTTGATCTCGATCAACACCGGCCTGAATCAACAGCTTACTGGTGAGGAAAATATCAACGTAAAAGGTGCGCTGATGGGATTCTCCAAAAAGCGGATCCAGGAAATCAAAGAACGAGTCATTGATTTTGCGGAACTGGGTGACTTCCTTTATCAGCCGGTAAAAAAGTATTCCAGTGGTATGAAGTCACGTCTTGGCTTTTCTATTTCTCTGGCTCTGAATCCAGATATCATCATCGTCGATGAAGCGCTGTCTGTCGGTGACAAAGGGTTTGCACAGAAATGTATGAAGCATATGAAGAAGCTTCGCGATGAAGAGAACAAGACGATATTCTTCATTTCTCATTCGCTGAATCAGGTCCGCGATTTCTGTAAGACCGGGATGTGGATCGAAGGCGGGGAATTGATGGAGTTTGGAGATATCGACGAGGTCTGTGAGCATTACTCCGAATATGTCGAACGCTATAACGCCATGAGCGAGGCGGATAAAAAGAAACTTCGTGATGATAAGTTTGAAAAACGACTGATCAAAGAACCTGAAAAGAAATCGATTTGGAAAAGAATCTTCGGATAAGGAGCGTGTACGATGAAAAAAGTAATCACTTACGGAACATTTGACCTGTTTCATATCGGTCACCTGAATCTGTTGAAAAGAGCGAAAGCATTAGGCGACTATCTGATCGTTGCTGTCTCCAGCGATGACTTCAATCTGCAGAAAGGAAAAGTCTGCAAGATCAAAGATACTGACCGCATGCAGATCGTGGAGGCAATTAGATATGTAGATAAAGTGATTCCCGAAACGAGCTGGGATCAGAAAATTGAAGACGTGAAAAAATATGATGTGGACGTGTTTGTCATGGGTGATGACTGGAAAGGAAAGTTTGACTTTCTGAAAGATTACTGTGAAGTGGTTTATCTGCCGAGAACGGAAGGAATCTCTTCCACACAGCTGAAGGAAGAACTGCGTAATTCTGGTAAATAGGGAGAAGATAGGATGAAATTCAAAACTCTGTTAAAAAAAGCAAGTAAAGCGAGGATGGATTATTTTCATAAAACGCATTATTTACATTACTATGAGACATTTGCGGTCAATGATAGAGTTATACTTCTACAATCACAGCATGGTTCTAATTTAAACGGGAATATTTTTTACCTTGCAAAAGAAATAAACAATAATTCTGATTATCAGGATTTTAAAACATATGTAGTGTATGCTAAGGGAAAAAAAGAAGTGTTTCAAAAGATGTTGAAACACTATAAATTAAATAATCTAGAGCTGGTTCGTTTGCAGTCGAAAAAATATTATCAGTTGTGTGCTGAAGCTAAATATTTGATCAACGATACAAGTTTTTATCCTTTTTTTATTAAAAAAGATGAACAAGTCGTATTAAATACATGGCATGGCACGCCATTGAAATGCTTGGGAAAAAAAGATAATGGCGGATACCATAGTATGGGAAACATTCAGCGTAATTTTGTTTTTTCTGATTACTTGTTGTACCCTAATGAATATATGAAAGAGCATATGATTGAAGATTATATGTTAGAGAATCTTTCAAAAGCGAAGTGCTTGATGGCAGGATATCCGCGAAATGAAGCTTTTTTTTGCTGCCAAGAGAATAGAGAAAGAATTTCACGCGACTTAATGTCAGAGGGAATCGATTTGGAAGGTAAGCGTATTTATGCATATATGCCCACTTGGAGAGGAACTTTAGCAAATAAAAGTCAGATAGAGCAAACTTACTGTATCATGCACTATTTGTTTGAGATGGATAAACGCTTTACTGATGAAGAAATTCTTTTTGTCAATTTGCATCCATTCGTGCAGGATGCAGTAGATTACTCTTATTTCAAGCATATATTGCCGTTTCCTAAAACATATGAAACTTATGAATTTTTAAGTATAGCAGATGTCTTGATCACAGATTATTCCAGCGTATTTTATGATTTTGCCAATACTGGACATAAGATCGTTTTATTTGCATATGATAAAGAGGATTATTTTGAAGATCGTGGTGTGTACGTACCATTAGAATCACTTCCTTTTCCTATAGTTTCTAATCCAAGAGACCTGGTTAGAGAGCTGAGAGAAGAAAAACAATATGACGATAAGGTGTTTATGAAGACTTATTGCCCATATGATGAGAAAAACATCTCAAAGAAGATACTTGATCAGGTCATCCTTTCAAAAGATTCAAAATTAAAAGAAATACCTATTCAGGGCAATGGGAAAGATAACGTTTTGATTTATGCAGGAAATCTGGCTAAAAACGGAATCACCTCCTCTCTGATTAGTCTTCTTGAAAGCATCGATTTATCAAAAAGGAATTATTTTGTCACATTTTCAACAGCGAAAGTAAAGAAAAATAAGGAAACAATTTTACAGCTTCCAGAGGGCGTGCAGTATATACCTATGTCAGGAATATTGAATGCGAATATTTATGAGAAGATTGCGATGATGTTATACCGTATGGATAAGTTTTCGAGTGACAAGATGCAAAAGATGCTCGACCGTCTTTACAAGTATGATATCCGCAGATACTATCATACGGTAAAATTTTCCAATGTTATTCAATTTAATGGTTATGAATATAAACGTATTCTTGAGTTTGCACGATTTGATGCAAATAGAATCATCTATGTGCATAACAATATGGAAGAAGAAATTCGTTTAAAAGGAAATCAACATGCTAAAACATTAGAGTACGCTTACAATCATTATGATAAAGTAGCTATTGTTACTTCAGATATGGAAGAGCCAACAATGCGTTATTGTCATGATAAGAATAGATTAGTTGTGGTTAATAATACAATTGATTATGAGGCAATTAGGAAAAATGGATTTGCTCCAGTTTCTTTTGATGAAAGTACTAAGTGCAAATACTCTCTGGAAGAGGTGTGTGAAATTCTTGAAAAACCGAATCGTAAATTTATTACGATCGGAAGATTTTCTCCTGAAAAAGGGCATTGTCGCCTGATTGATGCGTTTAACGAATTGTATAAAGAAGATCCAAGCTTGTATCTGTTTATTATTGGTGGATATGGAAAAGAGTATTCGAGCACACTAGAATACGCAGAAAATTCACCTGCAGCAGAACACATTATTTTGATCAAATCAATGAGCAATCCTCAGCCAATATTAAAAAAATGCGATTACTTTGTTCTTCCTTCATTTCATGAAGGCCTTGGTTTGGTATTGATGGAAGCTGATATACAAGGCGTACCTGTAATGGCTACTGATATACTTGGACCACGAGGATTTCTTAAAGAACACAATGGAAAACTGGTAAGTAACGATACCGAAGGCATCGTACAAGGAATGAAAGATTGTTTGGCAGGTAAGGTTAAAGTGATGAACGTTGATTATGCTGCATATAATCAACATGTTGTCGATCAATTTGAAAGTATTCTTGTTTAAAGACGAGAGGAGGAGGTTGAAATGTTATATTATGTTAGAAAACTTGTTAACATTTCTCTGCTCTTGATGTATAGGATCATATATAAAATGATTCGAACTGATAAGAAAACTGTTTTGTTCATGTCTTTTCACGGAAGAAGCTTTTCTGATAATCCAAAGGCTTTATATCAAGCAATGAAGCAACAAGACAGATTCAGCGATTTTAACTATATTTGGGTGGTAAGAAATACCGCTATGGAGATCAAGGGAGCGAAAAATGTTAAATATGGAAGTTTTTCATTTTTCTATTACCTAGCAAAAAGCCGTTATTGGATCTTTAACTGTAAAACATATCCTTTCATGATCCGCAAGAAAGACCAGATCTATCTGCAGACCTGGCATGGTACGCCATTGAAGCGTCTGGCTCACGATATTCAGATTTCTGGTGATGCCAAGTTTTATCGCTCCGGGCTGAATGCGCAGGAGATGCAGTCAACTTATGATGATGATGTCAGTAAATACACTTACATGATCGCGCCTAATTCTTTTTGTACTCAGGTATTTCAGAGCGCATTTGGGATAGAGAAAGAACGGCTCATCGAGACCGGCTATCCTCGCAATGATATCCTGATCAACGCGGATGAGCAGATGAAAGAGCGAATCAGGGAACGTCTTGGCATCCCCAAAGGGAAAAAGGTGTTGCTTTATGCGCCGACCTGGAGAGACAATTCCTTTGTGGCTGCCGGATATACCTTTGAGTTAAAGGCAGATTTCCATAAATGGAAAGCGGAGCTTGGAGATGAATACGTCTTGCTGTTCAAGCCGCATTACCTCATCATCAACAAATTCGCAGATACAGAAGAGCTGAAAGGCTTTCTGTACAATGTGGATGCTTCCAGCGAGATCAGTGATCTGTATCTGATCGCAGATGCGCTTGTGACAGATTACTCCAGCGTCTTCTTTGATTATGCGATCTTGAAGCGTCCGATCTACTTCTATATGTATGATCTGGAAAGCTATCGCGAAGAGCTGCGCGGCTTCTATATCGATATTTATAAAGATCTCCCAGGCAATATCTATGAAATTGAAGATGAGATGCTGAAAGACATCCGCAGCGGGCGCTTTGACTATGAACGGCTGAATGCGTTCAACGCGCGCTTCAATGAGCATGAAGACGGTCATGCTTCCCAGCGCGTCATCGATATCGTCTTCGGCGAGGCAAAAGCATGAAACTGAAAAAGCTGATCCTCAACATCGTCCTTGGCATCTGCAGCGTATTTGTACGGCTGCGCCCGATCCAGAAAGACAAGATCGCTTTTGTCTCACTGGAAAGCAAGGAACTGGAGAGCGACCTGAAGCTGATCCATGATGCCCTGGAAGGACACGGATACCGTCTGGTCAGCGTGCTTACCAGCTTTGAAAAAAACAGCTTGTGGATGAATTTCCTGTATTTTTTGAATACGATCCGGCAGATCTTTGTCATCAATACATCTGCGCTCGTCATCATCAGTGACAATAACTATGTGATCAGCCGGTTCAAGCGCAAAGGCGTAAAGGTGCTGCAGGTGTGGCACGCGGCCGGCGCGATCAAGAAGTTCGGCAACGCCATTCATCGGGAATATCCGATCGCAAACTATGACTATGTCATCTGTAATGGCACATATTGGAAAAAGCCTTACAGCGAAGCGTTCAGCGTCAGTGAAGATCAAGTCATCGTCACCGGCATGCCACGACTGGATCATTTGCTGGATGAAGGATTCGTTCGGGTTTCCCGGGAAAAGCTGTTTGCGCGCCATCCCGAATGGAAAGGCAAAAAGCTGCTGCTGTATGCGCCGACTTTCCGAGGCAATATCTATGAAGGCATGAAACAAGTGCCGATCGATCTGCACCGTCTGATGAAACAGCTGGGCAGCGGCTACGCGTTGCTGTATAAGCTGCATCCATTGCTCAAGCACGAGGCATTGAGTGATGATCGCCGCATCTATAACATGAACGACGCTGACCTGCATGAGCTGTTCTGCGTCGCCGATGTGCTCATCTCTGATTTTTCCTCGATCATCTTTGACTTTTCATTGTTAAACAAGCCGATCTGTTATTATGTTCCTGATCTGGATCAATACATGGAAGAACGCGGATGCTTTGTGGATTATGCAGAGCTGACAGAAGGCCGGCTCGCGTCTGATGAAGATGGATTGGCTGCATTGATCCGCAGTGAAGATGACGGCAATTCCGCGATGGCCATGCATCCATACATGGAACATCGCGACGGGCATAATCTTGACAGGGTATTGAAGCTGATCGACGCTATATTGAAATGAAAACACGTGGAGTTTGCCATTTGCGCTTCACGTGTTTTTGTTAGTCTGGAACGATAAGAAAGCTTTAAATAAAGGCTTAACCAACAGTTTGGTGACTTTTTTATTGTGACATAAATAATGTCACAATATGGGCTACACTGTAATTGAATACAGGAGGTGCCCTTTATGTCTAATACATCTGTT
>ERZ1643246.229-NODE-229-length-73821-cov-6.331589_pt1 | contig 73821 bp, 62 predicted proteins | sample MGYA00579265_ERZ1643246 | MGnify/ENA primary metagenome ERZ1643246 (study PRJEB29033, sample SAMEA4952261) | chicken gut metagenome | biome: Broiler Chicken; feature: Gastrointestinal Tract; material: Caecum | place: Ireland | collected 2018 | study: Broiler... | reverse complement strand
ATTATTGGCAACGGCACCGCCGCAGTCGGCACGATCGAGGGCATTCGTGCCGTCGATCCCACCGGCCCCATCACGGTCATCTCGGATGAGATCTATCCGGTGTACGGCCGTCCGCTGATCTCCTATCTGCTGCTCGGTAAAACGACTGAGGACAAAATGCTGCACTACCGTCCGGCCGACTTTTACGAGACAAACGGCGTCAAAACCATGCTGGGCCGCACGGTGACCAAAATCGATGCTGCGGCAAAGACCGTGCTGCTCGAGGGCGGCGAGGCCGTGCCCTATGACAAGCTGTGCGTCTGCACCGGCTCGCGTCCGTTCGCCCCGCCCATGGAGGGGCTGGACACCGTGCAGAACAAGACCAGCTTCATGACGCTGGACGACGCCAAGCGGCTGAACAACATGCTGGGCGACCAGAACGACAAACGTGTGCTCATCATCGGCGCGGGCCTGATCGGCTTGAAGTGCGCCGAGGGCATCTATCAGCGCGTCAAGGAACTGACGGTCATCGACCTTGCGCCCCGCATTCTGCCCAACGTGCTGACCGAGGTGCCCGCCGCCATCATCCAGAAGCACATCGAAGGCAAGGGTGTACAATTCATCCTCGGGGATAGCGTCGCCCGCTTTGACGGCAATACTGCCACCCTGCAAAGCGGCGGCACGATCGACTTTGACATTCTGGTGATCGCGGTCGGCGTGCGGCCGAACACCGAGCTTGCCGCCGACGCGGGCTGCGAAGTCAACCGCGGCATTTTGATCGACGACCACTCCGCCACCACTGTGCCGGACATTTACGCCGCGGGCGACTGCACGGTATCGCACGATATCGCCGCAAACACCGACCGCATCCTTGCCATCCTGCCCAACGCCTACATGCAGGGCGAAGCCGCAGGTCGCAACATGGCGGGCAGCAATACCTCCTTCGATAAGGCGATCCCCATGAATGCATCCGGCTTCATGGGCCTGCATATGATTACTGCCGGTTCGTATGACGGTGACACCTATCTGGAGCAGGACGAGGATCACTACAAACTGCTGGTGACGCGCGACAATCATCTGGTCGGCTTCATTATGATTGGCGACGTGGACCGTGCGGGCATCTATACCTCTCTGATCCGTGAGCGCACCCCGCTCGACACGATCGACTTCGACCTCATCCGCGAAAAGCCGCAGTTGATGGCATTCTCCCGCGCTGAACGCGCGAAAAAGTTAGGAGGCGCACACTAATGACCACCGTACAGGCAAACCTCACCTATTATCAGCAACTCAATGAGCAGATCCGCGCAATCGACGACAGCGAGATCACGGTCGAAAACGTCATCGGCCAGCGATACATCGGCTGCGGCTCATCCAATCACACCATCACCATCCACGGCACGCCCGGCAACGGTCTCGGCCAGTACCTGAGCGGCTCGACCATCGAGGTGTTCGGCAACGCGCAGGAAGCGGTCGGCGACACCATGAATCAGGGCGACATCATCATCCACGGCAATGTGGGCGACGCCTGCGGCTACGGCATGCGCGGCGGCCGCATCTTCATCGAGGGCGACTGCGGCTACCGCGGCGGCATCCACATGAAGGCCTATGAGCAGCACTTCCCCGTCATCGTTATTGGCGGGCGTGCCGGCTCGTTCCTCGGCGAATATCAGGCGGGCGGCCTGATTCTGGTGCTGGGCCGCGGACAGGACGGCGCCTATCCCGCCGGAAATTTCTGCGGTACCGGTATGCACGGCGGCAAAATTGTGTTAAGATGTGATAAAGCCCCGGCGGGCCTGCCGCGTCAGGTGCTGGTCAGCCCGGCATCCGAGGAAGATCTCAAGCACATTGCGCCGTATATCGAAGAATACTGCCGCCACTTCGGCGGCGATGCCGCTGCCTTGCTGGCACAGCAGTATTATGTGCTGTCCCCCAATCCGGAGGCCGGCTATCATCAGCTTTACACCTACGAAAGCTAAGCATATCTTCCATTTCATGCGCGCCTGCGGCGCGACGATTGCCAAGTTAGTTCAGAGAGGAGCGCGGCTCTTATGGATACCACCATGCACGAAGTCATACAATTTATAGAAGAGAACGATGTCAAGTTCATCCGTCTGGCCTTTTGCGACATATTTGGCAACCAGAAAAATATTGCCATCATGCCCACCGAGTTGACCCGTGCGTTTGAACACGGCATCCACTTCAATGCGTCCTCGCTGCGCGGCTTCCTCAACGTGGACGCCTCCGACCTGCTGCTGTTCCCCGACCCGGCAACGCTGTCCGTGCTGCCGTGGCGGCCTGCACAGGGGCGAGTCGTGCGTTTTTACTGCGATATCCGCTATCCGGACGGCACGCCCTTTGAGGGCGACGGCCGCCGTCTGCTGCGCGAGGCCAGCCGCCGTGCGCGGCAGTCCGGCTATTCGATCATGATGGGCACGGCCAGCGAATTTTACCTGTTCGAGCTGGATGAAAACGGGCATCCCACCATCATACCGCACGACCACGGCGAATATTTCGATGTCGCCCCGCTGGACAAGGCGGAAAACGTGCGCCGTCAGATCTGCCTGACGCTTGAGGAAATGAGCATCCAGCCGGAATCCTCGCACCACGAGCAAGGCCCCGGCCAGCATGAGATCGACTTTCGCTATGCGGAAGCGCTCGAAGCCGCGGATAATTTCGTCACCTTTAAGTGGGTTGTCAAGTCTATGGCGGCATCGAGCGGCCTGTATGCCTCATTCCTGCCCAAGCCCCTGCCCAGCATCCCCGGCAGCGGCCTGCACCTGTCCATCTCCATCATGCGGAACGGCCAAAACCTGTTCCATCCGGGCTTTGACCAGAGCGAGGACGGCCGCAGCTTTGTTGCGGGCATTTTGCAGCACGCGGCGGAAATGACCGTATTCGGCAACCCGCTGACCAACTCGTTCCAGCGTCTGGGCGAGTTCGAAGCGCCCAAGTATATCACCTGGTCGCACCAGAACCGCGCGCCGCTGATCGTCTTGCCGCTGGCCAACGGCAAACTGGCCAACCGCATGAAGGTACGCTCGTTCGACGGCTGCATCAATCCCTATATCGTTTTTGCCCTGCTCATCCATGCGGGTCTGGACGGCATCGAGCAGCATCTGCCCCTTGCCCCTGCGTGCAACGAAAACCTGTTTGCCGCTTCGGATGCGGTGCGTGCCCAATATCAGGCGCTGCCCGGTTCGCTGTGCGAAGCCATCCGCTGCGCACAGGACAGCCCCTTTATCGCCCGCCACCTGCCGGTCAAAACGCGCGAAGCGTTTTTCGCCGCCAAACAGGTCGAGCATGACCGCATTGCGCTGGCGGATGATCGCTTTTCTGCCGAGCGCACGCTGTACTTCGAGCGCTACTGATTCCACTCCCATCCTTACCCGAAAGGAGGGAAACGCTGCTTGGAACACATCATGATCGTTTCCGCTACGCAAAAATCCCATGCTATGCTGACACAATTTCTCACCTCCTGCGACGTGCAGGCACAGACCGTTGCGGTTTCCTCCGGTTCAGAAGCCCGCCGCGCACTGGTGGACGGCGACTTTGATCTGGTTCTGATCAATACACCGCTGCCGGATGAATTCGGCCACGAACTGGCGCAGACCGCCGCCTGCGATACCATGGCAGGCGTTATCTTGCTGGCCAAGGCAGAGGTAGCCGACAGCGTTGCCGAAAAAGTGGAGGACGACGGCGTGTTTGTCATCCCAAAGCCGATCTCGCGCGTGCTGTTTTTGCAGGCGCTGCGCATGACGCGCGCCGCACGCTCCCGCCTGTCCGGCCTGCGCAAAGAAAACCGCCGGTTGCAGCAGCGCATTGAAGATATCCGTCTGGTGGACCGCGCCAAATGTCTGCTGATTGAATGCTGCTCGATGAGCGAGCCCGAGGCGCATGCCTATATCGAACAGCAGGCGATGAATCAGCGGCGCACCAAACGGGAAATCGCGGAACATATTATCTCCGGCGGCATGCCGGAATGACCCGCTTTTGTGCGATACCGCTCAAACCATCCGTCCCTCTGCGACAAAATTTTTCCCCTTTTTTTGAAATGAATAGAGAAATTCCCGACGGATTATGATATACTAAATGGTATATGAGCAATGGCTCTGTGTTTCAGTCTGCTCATATACCATTTTTTGTTGAATCAAGGAGGGAGCCCGCTTGAAGCTGTCCTTCACCAAGATGCACGGCTGCGGCAACAACTACATCTATTTCAACTGTTTTGACCAGACGGTACCCGATCCCGCGTCGCTCTCCGTCCGGCTGAGTGAGCCGCACTTCGGCATCGGCGGCGACGGCATCATCCTGATTTCCCCTTCGGACAAGGCGGATGCGCAGATGCGCATTTTTAACGCCGACGGGTCGGAGGGCAAAATGTGCGGCAACGGCATCCGCTGCGTCGGCAAATACTTGTACGACAACGGCATGACCGACGGACGCACCACCATCACGGTTGACACGCTTTCGGGCGTGAAAACGCTCGAACTGACTGTCGAAGATGGCAAAATGGTATCCGCGCGCGTGGATATGGGCGCGGCGATCCTCAAGCCTGCCGACATCCCGGTTGACATGGAAGGCGACACCGTCATCGGTGCGCCGATCGTTGTGGACGAAAAGGTGTATCACATGACCTGCGTCTCCATGGGCAACCCGCACTGCGTCATTTTCCTCGATGAGGACATCGATGGGCTGGATCTTGAACGGATCGGCCCCAAATTTGAGCACCATGCGCTGTTCCCGGAGCGCGTCAACACCGAGTTCGTGAACGTCCTGCCGGACGGCACACTCAAGATGCGCGTATGGGAGCGCGGCTCGGGCGAGACTTGGGCCTGCGGCACCGGCGCGTGCGCGGTGGGCGTGGCCGCGGTGCTGACCGGACGCGCACAAAAAGGCGAGGATATCACCGTACATCTGCGCGGCGGCGATCTGACCGTGCGCTACACCGACCAGACCGTGTTCATGACGGGCGCGGCAACGACCGTATTTAAGGGGGAAATCGAGTTATGACAAAATATATCTTTGTGACCGGCGGCGTTGTCTCCGGTCTGGGCAAAGGCATCACGGCCGCGTCGCTCGGCCGCCTGCTCAAAAGCCGCGGCCTCAAGGTTGCCGCGCAAAAGCTGGACCCGTATATCAATGTTGACCCCGGCACGATGAGCCCGTTTCAGCACGGCGAGGTATACGTCACCGACGACGGCGCAGAGACCGACCTCGACCTCGGCCACTACGAGCGCTTTATCGACGAGGATTTGAACAAATTCTCCAACCTGACCACCGGCAAAGTGTACTGGAACGTCCTGAACAAGGAGCGCGCGGGCGAATACCTGGGCGAAACCGTGCAGGTCATCCCGCACATCACGAACGAAATCAAATCGTTTATCTACTCGGTCGGCAAAAAGACCTCGGCGGATGTGGTCATCACCGAAATCGGCGGCACGACCGGCGATATCGAGTCCCAGCCGTTCCTCGAAGCCATCCGTCAGGTGGCAACCGAGGTCGGCCGCCGCAACTGCCTGTTTATTCATGTCACGCTCGTGCCGTTTATCTCCGGCTCGAACGAGCCGAAGTCCAAGCCCACCCAGCACTCGGTCAAGGAGCTGCGCGGTCTGGGCATTTCCCCGGACATCATCGTCGCGCGTGTCGATCAGCCGCTCGATGACGACATCAAGCGCAAGATTTCTCTGTTCTGTACCGTGCAGGAGGACTGCGTCATCGAAAACCGCACGCTGCCGGTTCTGTATCAGGCGCCCATGATGCTGGAAGAAAGCCACCTGTCCGACATCGTCTGCCGCGAGCTCGCCATCGGCGCGCCCAAGGGCGACATGAGCGACTGGGTCGCAATGCTGGAGCGCATCGCCTCCCGCAAGGAGCACGTTAAAATCGCGCTGGTCGGCAAATACGTCAAGCTGCACGACGCATATCTCTCGGTTGCAGAAGCATTGCAGCACGGCGGCTACGAAAACGGCTGCTTTGTCGATATCGACTGGGTCGATTCCGAGGAAATCAATGACTCGACCGTGGACAAGCTGCTCGGTGAAGTGGACGGTATCATCCTGCCCGGCGGCTTCGGCCCGCGCGGCATTGAGGGCATGATCTGTGCGGCAAACTACGCCCGCACGCAGGGCATCCCCTACTTCGGCATCTGCCTCGGCATGCAGATCGCCGTCATGAGCTATGCACGCAACGTACTCGGCTTTGAGGACGCAAACTCCTCCGAATTTGACCCGGATTCCGCCCATCCGGTTATCGACCTGATGGAAAGCCAGCAGGGCATTTCCAAAAAGGGCGGTACGATGCGTCTGGGCGCGTATCCGTGCAAAATCCGTCCGGATACCATCATGGCTTCGGCCTACGGCACGGAGATGATCTCCGAACGCCACCGCCATCGCTATGAGTTCAACAACAACTTCCGTGAGCAAATTGAAGGCCACGGTATGCAGATCACCGGCACTTCCCCCACGGGCGAGCTGGTGGAAACCGTCGAGATCCCGAACCACCCGTTCTACATCGGCGTGCAGTTCCACCCCGAGTTCAAGTCCCGTCCCAACCGCGCGCATCCGCTGTTCAAGGCGTTTGTCGCAGCATCGCTGAAAAGGAGCAAAGACCATGCAGATCAATAAGCACTATGACGATCTGGAGCAGAGCTACCTGTTCTCCACGATCGCACGCAAGGTAAACGAATATTCCGCCGCGCACCCGGAAGCGGACATCATCCGTCTGGGCATCGGCGACGTCACCCGTCCGCTCGTCCCCGCCGTCATCGACGCGCTGCACGCGGCGGTCGAGGATCAGGCCAAGCAGGAGACTTTCCATGGCTACGGCGACGAGCAGGGCTACGGCTTCCTGCACGAAGCGCTCGTCGGCTACTACAAGACCCACGGCGTTACGCTTGACACCAACGAAATCTTCATTTCGGACGGGGCCAAGAGCGACCTTGGCAACATTCTGGACATCTTCGGTGCGGACAATACCGTGCTGATCCCCGACCCGGTTTACCCGGTATATGTGGACACCAACGTTATGGCGGGCCGCAAGGTTGTGTTCATGGACGCAACCGCGGAAAACGGCTTCCTGCCGCTGCCGGACGCTTCCGTCAAGGCGGATATCATCTATATCTGCTCGCCCAACAACCCGACCGGCGCAGCCTACGACCGCGCGAGCCTCAAGGCGTGGGTGGATTACGCTAACGCGCAGAATGCGGTCATCCTGTATGATGCGGCCTATGAGTGTTTCATCGAGGACGAAAACCTGCCCCGCTCGATCTATGAGATCGAGGGCGCCAAGACCTGTGCGATCGAGTTCTGCTCGTTCTCCAAGATGGCGGGCTTCACCGGCACGCGCTGCGGCTGGACGGTTGTCCCGCAGGCGCTGATGGACGGCAAGCTGAACAAGATGTGGCTGCGCCGCCAGACCACCAAGTTCAACGGCGTGCCCTACATCGTGCAGAGGGGCGCGGCAGCCTGCTTCACCGAGGAAGGCATGAAGCAGATCAAGGAGACCCTCGGCTACTACAAGCAGAACGCCAAGGTGCTCTCTGAGACGCTTGACTCGCTCGGCATCTGGTACACCGGCGGCAAGTCCAGCCCGTATCTGTGGCTCAAGTGCCCGAACGGTATGGGCTCATGGGAGTTCTTCGACTATCTGCTCGAGAACGCCAACGTAGTCGGCACGCCGGGCGAAGGCTTTGGCAAGAATGGTGAGGGCTTCTTCCGCCTGACCGCTTTTGGCGATCAGAAGCGCACGCTCGAGGCAGCGGAGCGTCTGAAAAAGCTGCTTTCCAAGTAAAATCAAAGGGCTGTCCGTCGGGACAGCCTTTTTTATCTGGCAGGAGGGGATATGCATGGGAGTTTTGTTCACCAAGCGGTGTGTGCTGTGCGGCGCAATGCTGCCTGCCGCCGGCACAGGTAAAGCGATGCTATGCCCGGACTGCGCCGCCGAGGTGCGGCAGCGTTATCGCTGCACCGAAGCCATCCGTATTCCGGGCGCAGCGGATGCAACCGCCGCGCTGTACTACACCGGCAAGGTGAAAAATGCGATGCAGCGGTTCAAATTCCAGCACAAGCAGCATTACGCAGACTGGTTTGCCGCGCAGATGCTGCCGCTTCTGACTGAACGGCTGGACACATGGCAGCCCGACCTCGTCACTTTCATGCCGATCGGCTTTTTGCGTATGCATGAGCGCGGCTACAATCAAGCCGAGCTGCTGGCGAAAGCCGTCGCCGAGCCGCTTAGCCTGCCCTGTCAGGCGACGCTGCGCAAACGCGCATTCACGCCCAAGCAGTCCACACAGAAAGACGCGGCGGCGCGGCAGAAAAACGCCGAGCGGGCGCTGCTGCCGCGAAAAAACGCCGAAGTGCGCGGCAAATCGGTCGTGCTGGTGGACGATATCATCACCACTGGTGCGACTGCGGCGGCAGCGGTCAAGCTGCTGCACGAAATGGGTGCAGCGAAAGTTTATGTGCTAGCTGCGGCGCGCACGCTCGGTAAATAGAAAAACCGTCCCTCACGGGACGGCTTTTTCGATTGCGTAATCATAAATATGCCATTCGTGTACTCGTCCATAGCTATCGGTCGCTTCTGCAATTAGTTCTAAGTCCTCAAAGGACTTCGGCACGGTCCAATCCGGCCGACAATATGCGTAATATTGCCCATTCTCTTCGTTATACTCCACCGCGCTCATCTCCATGCTTTTGAGTTCCGTGTCGCCCTCCCGCAGAACCAACCTGCATTTTACCGGATAAGCACGAAAGCGATCCGACCATGCATTATAGAACCGGTACTGGAGACACCCTCGAATCGTTGTGCTGCCGTTTTCTGACGTAATAGCGCTGCCATCCATCAAGGCTTCTCCTTGCGCATTCAGCCACTGACCATCAAATTGAAGCCGATATTCATTTGAAATCCCGCTCAGCGTTCCCAGCAGCAAATTGCGCACTGTGCCACTCTCGCGGTCAGTCAGCGTCAGATACACGGTAAATGCGTCCCGCATCGGGATCTCGGTACTGCCCACATACGAATTATCCTGTTCCAGAATCGCCGCACATGTCCAGCTCTCACCTGCACTTTGGATCGTGAACTTTGGAATCTCGGCATCCTGGTTCAATTCCTTTGGCCGCGCGGACAGGTTCAACTCAAGTGTAGTCGTTATCGTCTTGTTTGGGTTATAGTACAGATCGTATGCAATATCATAGTCCGACAAAGCATCCTCTTCTATGCTTTCCTGCTTTACCACGCTTTCCGCATCCTGCGGCTGCGCCTGCATTTGCAATGCGCGTAGTTGTTCCTCCAACGACTGTACCCGCGCCATGGCATAGATATTGCCCAGTACACTTACCAGAATCAGCAGGGCAAGCGCAATAATAAACCACTTTGTCTTTCGCGTCAGGACAGGCGCATACGAGATTTTCAGCCCCTCTGCGGACAGTTTGACACCTTCCGGCGGCTGTTGCTCCTTACCCGGCAGAGGCTCGTCCGGCCGCAGAAGCGTATCCACCGGCACGCCAAACAGTCGGCTCAGTTCCACCAGATTATCCATCGTCGGCACAGCCTGATCGGACTCCCACTTGCTCACCGCCTGCCGGGACAACCCCAGCTTTTCGCCCAGTGCTTCCTGGCTGAAGCCTTTCTCGCGCCGAAGCGCTGCGATCTTCTCCCCTGTCGTCATATTCCGACACCTGCCTTTCTGTGCTTTCAGTGTGCCTGAAATACCGTAAAAACGCCACCAACCTGGCGTTTCTTTTTGTCAACCAGCGGTTGCCTCCCACTTTTCCGACGAAAAAAGCCCCGAAAGACGTCTCCTTCGGGGCTTTCCTGCCGGTAAGTAACGCGGGTTTTATTCGACGCCCTCGCCCTCACCATCATTACGGTTATTAAACGCATATTCTGGGCACTTAGCCTTTGCCTCTTCCTCGGTCGCATAAGGACATGCGCGCACACGGCCCTCTGTCTCGGAAAGTGCAACACACATTTTGTCATTTCCGGTAGCAAACCGGCGCCGGAACAAGCACCAGAGCTTCTTCATATCATAACATCCTTTCCTGCCGATTGATAATATTATAACAATATTATAACGAACCCAATTGAGCTTGTCAATCGGGTTCGTTATTTTTTTATCAAATTGCCTGTGCCGCTTTATTCGCCGAAGAATTCCTCATGGATGGCCTTGACCGCCTTCTCGCTGTCCTCCTCGTTGATGAGGACGGAAATCTTGATTTCCGAGGTGGAGATCATGCGGATATTGATGCCTGCCATAGCCAGTGCCTCGAACATCTTGGACGCAACACCTGCGGAGGATGCCATACCGGCGCCTACGATGGACACCTTAGCAACCTTGGTGTTGATCGAAACGTCCTCATAGCCGATCATTTCGGCGTTTTCCTCCAGAATTTTGCCGACACGCTCGGCATCATCCTCGCGGATGGTGAAGGAAATGGACTTCTTATTGTCACGGCCGACCGACTGGAGGATGATGTCAATATTGACATTGTGCTTGGCCATGAGCGAAAACACCTTGAACGCCGTGCCCGGGGTATCCGCAACATTGATAATGGCCACACGCGCACAATTATTATCACGGGCAACGCCCGATACATTCATTTTTTCCATGTGAGAACCCTCCTTGACTTTCGTACCCGGATTGCGGGTAAAGCTCGAAACGACCTCCAGGTCGACGTTGTATTTTTTCGCCATCTCCACCGAGCGATTGTGCAGAACCTGTGCGCCGAGCGACGCCAGCTCCAGCATTTCGTCATACGTGATCGCATCCAGCTTGCGTGCGTTAGGCACAATGCGCGGGTCTGCGGTGTATACGCCATCAACATCGGTGTAAATCTGGCACAGATCGGCGCCCAGCGTCGCCGCAATCGCAACAGCCGTCGTATCCGAGCCGCCGCGGCCGAGCGTGGTCACATCCCCGAGCTTGTTGATGCCCTGGAAGCCCGCCACAATGCAGATCTTTCCGTTATCCAGCTCCGCCTGCAGGCGGTCCCCCACGATGCGCTTGATGCGCGCATCCGAATAATTGCTGTTGGTTTCCAGACCGATCTGCCAACCGGTCAGCGAAACCACCGAAAAACCGAGCTTTTGAATCGCCATCGCCAGCAGCGACATCGAAATCATCTCGCCCGTGTTGAGCAGCACATCCATTTCGCGCTTGGACGGGTGATCGTTCAGCTCCGCCGCCTTGGCGATTAGATCATCCGTGGTATCTCCCTGCGCAGAGACTACAACAACCACCTTGTTGCCTGCCTGCGCGGTCTTGGTGACAATATCCGCAACATTTCTCAGCCGCTCGGTGTCCGCCACCGAAGTGCCGCCGAACTTTTGCACAATAAGACTCATACTGTTTCCGTTTCCTCCTTATATAGCCTGCCGCATAAGCGGCCTCGCTCACATGCGTTTCACGGTCGCACCAACCTCGTCGCAACGCAGCTGCACGGCTTTCCAATGCGGATATTTTTCCGCACAAACCGCCTGCGCGCGCGACAGATAGTCGCGGTCCCCCTTATATACCATCGCAACGATGGACGGGCCAGCACCCGAAATGAATGCGCCCAGCGCTCCCAGCTGCTTAGCCTCGCGGACGATGTCCTCGCCGTTTTCGATCAGGCCAAAGCGGTACGGCTGGTGCAGACAGTCCCCCGTCGCCACATCCAGATTTTCCAGTTTACCGGTCGTCAGGCTACCGGCGAGCAGCGCCGCGCGCGCCAGATTATATACCGCGTCACGATGCGCAATGGTTTTGGGCAGCGCTGCGCGTGCCTTCTCGGTCGAGAGCTTGAAATCCGGAATGAACACAATAAAGTCGATCGCGCCATGCACCGGCACACGTACATGATGTACATGGCCGTTTTCCAGCAGCGCCACGCAGAAACCGCCCAGAATGGCGGGCGTGGAATTGTCAGGATGGCCCTCGATCGTAGCCGCAAGGTCGATGATCGCCTGCCGGTCGAGCGGCTCGCCCAGCAGCGCGTTCGCACCCATGATACCTGCCACCGTGCAGGCAGAGGACGAACCCAAACCGCGCGTCTGCGGAATGGCGCAATCCTCAATGATCTTGAGCCCGGCAAGTGGCTTGCCGCACTCGTCATATACACGCTTGGCGCATTGATAAATCAGATTGCGCGCATCTGTCGGCACAAACTGACCGTTTTTATCCGAAATGTCAATGTGATCGCTTTCGTCCATGTCGATCACATTATAAAGCTCCAGCGCAATGCCGATGCTGTCATAACCCGAGCCCATATTTGCGCTCGTAGCCGGAACGGTAACACGAACCATTTTCTGTTATCCTCCTCTTACAGCATACGCATGGCAGCGCACACTTCGCCACAGGCGTTCAGTTTTTCGATCTTTTCCTGCATATCCGCGGTGGACAGCTTGCGTGTCTTGACCACCACCACGCCATCAACCGGCTCGGTCAGGCTTTCCACCGGCAGCAGCGCTTCCAGATCGCGCGATGCTCCCTTGAAACGAACATACCATGCGCTCTGCAATGTGTCAAGCGGACGGAGCAAATTTTTTGATCCGTCGCCCCAGGAAATGCGGCGGCGATGGTCGGCGTGCTCGATGCAGTCCAGCATATCGGCTACCACAGCAGATGCCGTCGCCAGCTTGCCCGCGCCCTTGCCGTAGAACATCACGTCGCCCGTCGCGTTGCCGTTGACCATGATCGCGTTGAACACATCCTCCACAGCGGCCAGCGGGCTTTCCTTATGGATGAGATGCGGCGCAACATACGCATAGGCCGTGCCATCCTCGCACCGCACCGTGCGGCCGAGCAGCTTGATGACGCAGCCCAGTTTATCGGCGTTGGCAACGTCCTCGAGCGTAATCTTAGTGATGCCCTCGCAGGATACCTGATCGGGGTCAAACTTATCGCCAAAGGCAAGATCGGCCAGAATGCAGATCTTGCGGCAGGCATCGTGGCCCTCGATATCAGCCGTCGGGTCTTTTTCCGCATAGCCGTTGAGCTGCGCCTGCTTGAGCGCGTCCTCGAAGGTAACGCCGTTATGAATCATCTGGGTTAAAATGTAGTTGGTCGTGCCGTTGAGGATGCCGCAGATCTCGTTAAACTCATTGGCAGCGAGGCATTGCAGCATCGGACGGATGATCGGGATACCGCCGCCGACCGAAGCCTCAAACATGTAGTTAACGCCCTTTTCCTCGGCGATCTTGAGCAGTTCCTCGCCGCGGGTCGCAACCAGCTCCTTATTAGAAGTGCACACGCTCTTGCCCGCGAGCAGGCAGCGGCGCGTAAATTCATAGGCAGCGCCCACGCCACCCATGACCTCCGCCACGACCGTGACCTCGGGATCGTTTTCGATCACGGAAAAATCCGTGACAAATTTGTGCCCATACGGCAGCGCGGAAAAATCGCGCAGATCGAGCACATATTTGACCTCGACCGGCTCGCCGACCACGCGCGCGATTTTCTCGGCGTTCATTTCAAACACCTCGTACACGCCGGAGCCGACCGTGCCATGTCCCATGATTGCTGCTTTTATCATAACCCAGTTTCCTTTCCTTCGGTTCTATTTTTATTCAGATGCCAGAATTTCCACCTTGCTTACGCCCTCCATCTGTTCCGCGCGGCGGAGCAGGTCTTCCACGGAGTACTTCATTTCCCCGGTTCGGGCGGAAATGGTCACGGATGCCTGCCCGCGCATCGGGATCGACTGATTGACCGTCAGCAGATTCGCACCCGAGCGAGCCATCAGCCCCAGAATGCTCGACAGCACGCCCGGCTGGTCGTGCAGCATAAAGTGGAAGGTCACGATCCGGTCGGTTGTCGCCTCGAAAAATGGGCGCACACCATCCTTATATTTATAGTACGCACTGCGCGACAGCCCGGCGATCTTCGCCGCTTCGCTTGCCGTCGCCGCCCTGCCCGAGGCAATCGCCTCATTTGCTTCGATCACACGCTGGAACACTTCCGGCAGCAGTGTGCGTTCGACCAGATAGTATTTTGGTTTCACCATGCGCTGTTTGTCCTCCCTAAAAAGACATGTGTCTTTCTCACGCTTTCCTATCATACCATAAGCCGACGCTAAGTGCAAGGGAATAACTGATAAATTTCCCGAATTTCCGCATTCGCTTTTGTAAAATATGACAAAGTGCTTGCCCTTTTCTGGTCAAATCGCGTATGGCTTTCTTTCGAGTGGTATGCTATACTATATAGACTTGTGAAAAAGAAACCGGAGACTGAAAAAATGCATCAAAAAAGTATGAATGGTACCTTTACCTCTAAGATTGGCTTTGTACTGGCCGCAGTTGGTTCGGCAGTCGGCATGGGCAACATTTGGATGTTCCCCTACCGCACCGGCCAATACGGCGGCGCGGCCTTCCTCATCCCCTATTTGCTGTTTATCGCGCTGTTCGGCTATGTGGGCCTGTCGGGCGAATTCGCCTTTGGCCGCCTGACCGGCACCGGACCGATCGGCTCGTATGAATACGCGATGAAAACGCGCGGCAAAAAAGGCGGCGCTGTACTCGGCGCGATTCCTCTGTTCGGTTCGCTCGGCATTGCGATCGGCTATTCGATCATCGTGGGCTGGGTTGTCCGGTGCGCGTTCGGCGCACTGACTGGCTCGCTGATGAGCACCGAACCGGAAACCTACTTTGCGCAAATGAGCGCAACGCATCTGTCGAGTGTGCCGTGGCACACGATTGTTGTGGTGATAACGGTTGCAATCCTGATTTTCGGCGTTTCGGGCGGCATCGAAAAGATCAATAAGGTAATGATGCCCGCATTCTTCATCCTGTTCCTGATTATTGCGGTGCGCGTACTCTTCCTGCCCGGTGCGCTGGAAGGATATAAGTATCTGCTCGTCCCTCAGTGGGAATACCTGCTCAACCCCCGCACATGGATTATGGCGATGGGACAGGCGTTCTTCTCGCTGTCGGTGACCGGCTCAGGCATGATTATCTACGGCTCCTACCTTTCCAAAAAGGAGGATATCGTGCATTCCTCGTGCATGACTGCGGTGCTCGATACCTGCGCAGCCATGCTGGCGGGCTTTGCGGTCATCCCGTCGGTATTCGCCTTTGGACTGGACCCGGCTTCCGGCCCCAAGCTGCTGTTCATCACGCTGCCGCGTGTATTCCAGCAGATGCCGCTCGGACGGCTGTTCGCTTTCCTGTTCTTCATCTCCGTGCTGTTCGCGGGCATCACTTCGCTGGCGAACATGCTGGAAGCGGTTTCCGAAGCCGCGCAGACGCGCCTCAAGCTGAACCGTAAGGCAGCCGTTCTGGTAGCCGGTGTGGCAACATTGGCCGTTGGCTTGCTGATTGAGCAGGAAGCCCTGATGGGCCGCTGGATGGACATTATCACAATCTATGTTGTGCCGATCGGCGCGATTCTGGGCGCGGTAATGATCTACTGGGTGCTCGGTGTCAAGACCATCAAAAAAGAGCTGATGGACGGCCGTGACAAGCCCCTCAGCCCAGCGTATGATTTTCTGGCCAAGTATGTGTATGTATTCCTCGCCGCGGTTGTCGTGATTTGCAGCTTTGTGATTCCCGGCGGCATCGGCTAAAAAAGCACAAAGGAGCGGTAACCCGCTCCTTTTTCTTTTTACGCTGCACACAAAAAATCCCACGGCTTCCCGTGGGATTTTTCATTGCAGAAATTATTTCTGATCGTCCGAATGAATGAGCGCGGCCTTTTCTTCCTCGTCCGACGCATCTGCGTCAGCGGTCTCAGCGGCGCTTTCCGGCGCCTTACCGACCTTGGCATCGAGTTCTTCCTTCAGTTCGGTCATCAGGTCCTCACCGACCACCTTATCCGGTACGACTTCGCCGTTAAACACCTTGACGAAGGTATCACCGTCCATGGTTTCGTTGCGGATCAGATATTCCGCCACACGGGTCATCTGCTCCAGATGCTCACTCAGCAGATTTTTGCAGGCGCGGTACGCCTCCTCAATGATGCGATGGATTTCATCGTCGATCTCCGCGGCCTTGACCTCGGAATAGCCCTTGCCCGCTGCAAAATCGCGGCCAAGGAAGATTTCTCCGCTGTCCGAGCCGTAGTCGATCGGGCCGATCTTCTCGCTCATACCGTAGCTGGTGACCATCGCGCGTGCCATCTGCGTGGCCTGCTTGATATCGCCGTATGCGCCGGTCGAAATATCCTCCATCGTCAGCTGCTCGGCTACGCGGCCGCCCAAGCAGACGATGATATATTCCTCCATATACTTACGGGTGCGGTAAGCCTGATCCTCTTCAGGCAGCGGCATGGTAAAGCCGCCTGCACCGGAAGAACGCGGAATAATCGTGACATGGTGCACAGGGTCCTGCGTCGGCAGCACATGGAAGCAGATCGCATGACCCGCTTCATGGTACGCCGTCAGGCGCTTATCCTTGTCGGTAATGATGTGGCTCTTCTTCTCCACACCCATAACCACCTTGAGCAGGGACTCTTCGATCTCCTCCTGAGAAATCAGCTTTTTATTGCGGCGCGCCGCCAGCAGCGCTGCCTCGTTGAGCAGATTTTCCAGATCCGCGCCGGTGAAGCCCGCCGTGGTCTTGGCAATATCCGCGAACTTGACGTCCGGGTCAAACTGCTTGTTGCGCGCATGCACCTTGAGGATTGCCTCACGGCCCTTGACATCCGGCGCACCGACATAGACCTGACGGTCAAAGCGGCCCGGACGCAGCAGCGCGTTATCCAGAATATCCTTACGGTTGGTTGCCGCAATGACGATGACGCCTTCGTTTGCGCCGAAGCCGTCCATCTCAACCAGCAACTGGTTGAGCGTCTGCTCGCGCTCGTCGTGTCCGCCGCCGAGGCCTGCGCCGCGCTGGCGGCCGACCGCGTCGATCTCGTCGATGAACACGATCGCCGGCGCGTTTTTCTTGGCCTGCTCGAACAGATCACGCACACGGGATGCGCCGACACCAACATACAGCTCAACGAAGTCCGAACCAGAGATCGACAGGAACGGTACGCCTGCCTCACCCGCAACCGCACGCGCGATCAGGGTTTTACCGGTACCCGGAGGGCCCACCAGCAGCACGCCCTTGGGGATGCGCGCGCCGATCTGTACGAACTTCTGCGGATTTTTCAGGAATTCAACGATCTCCTGCAGCTCCGCTTTTTCTTCGTCCGCACCGGCCACATCGTTGAACGTCACCTTGCGCTTATCGTCCTGCGCCAAACGCGCACGCGCCTTGCCAAATTGCATCGGACCCGCGCCGCCGCCGGACTGCTTGTTCATCATAAAGTACCAGAACGCGCCGAGCAGCACGATCAGGATCACATACGGCAGAAACTGCGCCCACCACGGCACGGTCGTATGCACATAATCGACCTCTTTGAGGGTACCATCCTCCATCTGCTGCGTGATGGTCTCACCGAGCTGCGCCCACCAGATATCACGCGAACCGCCCAGATCATAGCTGACAACGCGGTTCTCATCGCGCAGATGCATGGTAAGCACCGAATCGTCTACCTTATACTGGTCTACCTTGCCCTCGGTGAAATAGGTAAACACATCATAATAGGTGACCGGCTCGGTCTGCTGCGTCTGGCTGATGACATAGCTGACGCCCGCCAGAAGGAACACCAGAATAATGAGATAAAGGCCAAAGCCTTTCATTTTGCCTTTCAAATCGGTTTGACACCTCTTCCTTGTTGATATTTACTCGCCGCCGTAAACGCTCGGCTTCAAAATGCCGATATACGGCAAATTGCGGTATCTTTCCGCATAATCTAGACCGTAACCGACCACAAACTCATCCGGAATCTCAAACCCCAGATAATCGACCGGCACATCCACTCTGTGCCGCGCAGGCTTGGACAGCAGCGTGCACAGACGGATGGACTTTGCGCCGCGCGCATTGAGCACCTGCATCAGATAGCTGAGCGTCACGCCAGAGTCCAGAATGTCCTCCACGATCAGCAGATCGCGTCCGTCAATCGGCTGCTCAATGTCCTTGATGATCTGCACCTCGCCCGAGGTCTTGGTGCCCTTGCCGTAGCTGGATACCACCATGAAATCCACGTTGCAGGGTGTGTCGATCTTGCGCGTCAGGTCGGCCATGAACACATAGGAACCCTTGAGCACGCTGACGATCAGCGGGTTTTTATCCCGATAATCTTCCGTGATGCGCGCCCCCAGTTCGGCCACCTTATCCGCCAGCTGCTGTTCGGTAAAATAGATTTCCTTGATATCGTCCCGCATATCATATGCCATTTTTCAATACCCCTCTATTTTTATTTGCATGCGCGCGCCCCCTTGCGGAGAACGCGAACAATCCATACCTATATCCTGCACGGCGATCACGCCGTTTTTGTCCGCAATGACCGCCAGCTTATCCCGCTTGCCGCGCGGGATTTTCCGGTCGATCAGCAGCTTTTTGAGCGTCCGGCTGCCGCCTTTTTCCGTCAGGCGGATGCGGTCACCCGTCCTGCGCGTACGCACGCACAATGATACGAAATCTATTGTACCACAATCCACGCAAAAAGTATTGAATGATTTGTAAAAAACTTCGTTTTTTTCTAAGACATGCACAGAAACCCGCACGCTGCCGTCCCACAGCAGCTGGTCGGACGGCACAGCAAGCGGCAAAGCCGGACGCTCCGCCTCCATTTCGCCACATACCATCCGCAGCGCACCGTATTCACGCCGCGCGATAAACCCGTGCGGCAGCGCACAGCTGGCGGACGGGTTTTCGCTTTCCAGCAAGTGCATCAGCGCGTGAATGTGCTGCGCGGTCACATCCCGCAGCGGCATACCGCTCTGCGCAAGTAATCGCCGCAGCGCGCGCGTGCAAACCGCCGGATGCGCCTGCCGCAGCGGCGCAATGTCCCATGCGCCGTCGGGCCGCGCCGCCTGCGCCAGACATTCCTGCGCCAAGCCCGCCAGGCAGTCCTCATCCTGCCGCAGCAAATCGCCCAGCCGCGCCGCGGCCTGCGCCGCCGACGGCTGGATGGCCCGCAGCGCTGGCACGACCGTATGCCGGATACGGTTTCGGGTGTAGGTTTCGTCCATGTTTGTGCTGTCGGTGACGTAATCCTGCCCAATGGATGCAAGATATGTCTCCACCTGTGCGCGCTCCACTTGCAGCAGTGGGCGGATGATCTGTCCGCGCACGGGCGGGATGCCCGCCAGCCCCTTGGGACCGGTGCCGCGCACCAGATGGAACAGCATGGTTTCCAGATTGTCGTCCGCAGTGTGCGCAGTCGCAATTTTTGTCCCCTGCGCGGCATCGTGCAGCCGCGCATAGCGGATACGGCGGGCGGTTTCCTCCACGCCCTTGCTCTGCTCACGTGCCGCCGCAGCAACATCCACCCGTTCGACCGTCAATTCGACGCCCAGCTGTGCGCACAGCGCCCGGCAGAACGCTTCGTCCCGATCGGACTCCGCGCCGCGCAGGCAGTGGTTGAGGTGGAACGCCCGCACTGCGTAACCCAGTTCGCGCAATACGCACAGCAGCGCCACCGAATCCGCGCCACCCGACAGCGCCACCAGCACCGGCTCTCCCGGCCGCAGCATATCATATGCCGCAATGGTCTGCTTTACATGCTCCAACATGGCTTCAGTCTCCATGGATGCGATCCGGGTTGGAGAAGGTCGTGTACTGACCGACCCACTGCAATTCAATCGTACCCGTTGCACCGTGACGGTTTTTGGCGATGATGATTTCCGCAATGTTTTTGTTCTCGCTCTCATCATCATAATAGTCATCACGGTAGATAAACATAACAATATCCGCGTCCTGCTCGATGGCGCCGGATTCACGCAGGTCGGACAGCATCGGTCGCTTGTCCGAGCGCTGCTCGGACGCACGCGACAACTGCGACAGACACACGACCGGCACATTGAGTTCCTTTGCCATGATCTTGAGTGAACGCGAAATCTCTGCAACCTCCTGCACGCGGTTGTCCATATGGCGCCCGCCGACATGCATCAGCTGCAAATAGTCAATGACAATCAGGCCGAGCTCCTCGCCCAGACGGCGGCATTTCGCCTTGATCTCGGCAACCGTGATCGCCGGATTATCGTCTACATAGATGTTTAGCCCGGCTAACACGCCCGACGCACGGGCGATCTTGACCCAGTCCTCTTCGTCCAGATTGCCGGTTTTGAGCTTTTGCGACTCGATCAGTGCTTCGCTGGACAGGAAACGGCTGGCGAGCTGTTCCTTTCCCATCTCAAGCTGGAACACACACACGCCCGTTCCCTTTTTGTAGCCGCGCGGCTTATCCTTGACGCTCGCCTTGGCCGCGTTGAGCGCAACATTAAGTGCAAACGCGGTTTTACCCATGCCGGGACGCGCCGCAATCAGGATAAGGTCGGACTTGTTCAGGCCGGTCAACGCGGTATCGAGCGCATGAAATCCCGTGGACATGCCCGGAATATCGCTGTCCGACTTGGCGCGCTCATCCAGCTCGGTGTACAGATCGGCAATGACCTCGCTGAGCTTGGATAAGCCTTTGATCTCACGCCCCTGCCGGATGCTGTAAATCCGCTGCTCGGCCAGCTCCGCAATGCTGGATGCTTCGCCGCGCGCTTCCAGCGCGTTCTGCTGGATCTCGCTGCCTGCATCGGCCAGTTGTCGCAGCAGGCTCTTGTCGCGCACGATGCGCACATATTCGTTTACGTTGCGCGCGCCGGGCGTGACCTCCATCAGCTGGAACAGATACGCGCGGCCGCCCGCCTCGTCATAATAGCCCATGCGCGTGAGCATATCGAGCACCGTGACCGGGTCGATGCGCTGCGCGCCATTGAACATGGAATAGATGGTCTCAAAGATGCGTTTGTTCTCGTCCGCATAGAAGTCATCCGCGCGCACCTGCTCGATCACCTCAGGGATGCAGTTCGGGTCAACCAGCATCGCGCCCAAAAGCGACTGCTCCGCTGTCAGGTCCTGCGGCACCTGCCGCATCAAAAGCTCATCCAAAACCGCACCACCTTTCTGCAAATGGATTCGCTTCGCCGCGCTCAGCGCGGCCATTCTTCAGCATTTTCCCGCAAAGTATAAAATTTCATAAAAAGTCAGGACATGCGCCTGACTTTTTATACGCCTGACGGAGAAAAGTTTCGCATATCGAAACTTTTCGTAGTCCCTGAACCTTGTCCGCGCCTTCGCGCGGCAAGGTTCCCTCGATTGGAACAGTCTGTTCCAATCGAAGCCGTCAGGCTTCCACTACCTGCACCAGAATCTCGCCCGCGATATCCTGATACAGCTTTGCCTTCACACGATGCACGCCGAAGGTCTTGATCGGCTCTTCGAGCACGATCTTCTGCTTGGGCACATTGAGGCCGTACTGCTTATTCAGCTCCTCGGCGATTTCCTTGGAGGTCACCGCACCGAACAAACGGCCGCCCGAGCCGCCCTTGGCCGGCACCTTGACCGGGCTGACCTTGAGCTTTTCCGCCGCTTCGCGCGCGGCCTGCTGCTCCAGCGCTACCTTGCGCGCGTGCGCCTCATCCTGCGCCTTTTTGACGTTCAGATTATCCGCCGTAGCGGGCTCTGCCAGACCACGCGGCATGAGGAAATTGCGGCCGTAGCCCTCGCTGACCTCGATCAAGTCGCCCTTCTTGCCCTTACCCTTGACATCGGCTTTGAGAATCACTTTCATAATTTATTAACTCCTTTTCTGACTTTCTATATCTGATAGAAGCCGGACGGATCACTTCTCCGCCGGTTTATCGGTTTGCTGATCGGCAAAATAGCCGTCGATCGCCTCGGTAATCATGCGGTCCGCCTCTTCGGGGGTGGTATTTTTCAGCTGCGCACCCGCCGCAGAGTGGTTGCCGCCGCCGCCCAGCCGCTCCATCAGCAGCTGCACGTTGACCTGTCCCGACGCACGGGCCGAAACCGCCATATCATTGCCGCTGCGGAACGCCACCACGCTTGCGCGTGTGCCGATGATGCTCAGCAGCTCGTCTGCCGCCTGCGCCGCCGCTATGCGGTCCACTTCCTCGTCGGTTATGGCAAAAATCACGCCCTGACCGCAGTCGCGCGCGGAAGAAATGAGTTTCTGCCGCTCCATATACTGCGTGAAGCTGGACTGGAACAGATGCTTGACGTCACTCGCCTCCGCGCCTGCACGGCGCAGATAGGCTGCCGCCTCAAAGGTTCGCACACCGGTGCGCATCGAGAAGCCCTTGGTATCCAGATAGATGCCCGCGAGCATCGCTTCCGCTTCCCCTGTCAGAATGCCGCTGGTCGGCACCAGATATTGCAGCAGCTCGCTAACCAGCTCGGATGCGGACGATGCATACGGCTCATGCAGCGAAACGACCGCGTTTTCAATATAATCCGCTGCGCGGCGGTGGTGGTCGATGACCGCCACCTTATTAATGGATTGCAGCAGCGCTTCGTTTTCGACATAGCCCGGACGGTTGACGTCCACCACGATCAAAAGCGTGTTGAAATCGCACAGGATCATCGCGTCTTCTGCGCTGATGAATACATCCTTATACTCAGGCAGCGTCTCCAAGCGTTCGATCAGATCGCTCGCCATGGTGTGCTCCCGATCGACCACGATATGCACCGGCTTTCCCTTAACACGGGCGGCGCACACCATACCGGCTGCGGCGCCGATAGCGTCCATATCGCTGTTCCGGTGACCCATGACCAGCACCTGCGAAGAATCGCGGATGAGCTGGGAAAGTGCGTTTGCCACCACGCGGCTTTTGACCTTGGTGCGCTTTTCAACCTCCTCGGTCAGGCCGCCGAAAAACTCAAAGGTATAGCGGTTTTTGATGACCGCCTGATCGCCGCCGCGCGACAGCGCCATGTCAATCGCCAGACCGGCATATTGATAGCACTCTGCCAGCGTTTCGCCGTCCTTGCCAATGCCGATGGACAGCGTCGCCACAACGCCTTCATGGTTCTGAATATCGCGCACATCCTGCAAAACCGCAAACTTGCGCGCGCTGAGCTTGTCAAGCTCGGCATTTTCGATGATGAAGATATATTTATCTCGGTCATATTTGCGCAGCACCGCATTACAATCCTTGATCCACGAAAACAACCGTTTATCGATGCCCGCCAGAATGGTCGATTTTTCCGAATCGGTCGCATTCTTGGTCAGTTCCTCATAGTTGTCGATCGCAATGACCGCAATCGCCGGACGGCGGGTTTCCGCCGCGTCGCGCAGCTGCACATATTCCGTGCAGTCCAGAAAATGCAGCATCATCATCTGCCCTGCATCGCTCTGCACCAGACTACCGAATACATGATATGCATTCCGTCCCATGCGCAGCTCGCCCGGAAACTCGGTTTTTCCTTCGATCAGCCAACGGGTCTCAAAGGTCGGCGCAAGCTCGGTCAGCCGCATGTGCCGCGCACCGGCAAACTGTCCGCTGATATCCGCAAACGCGCTGTTTGCCCAGACGATTTCTCCCGTCGTTGCCAAAGCGACCACAGTCGGCAGCGGCGAATGCGTCACCGCGGGATGGATCTCCCCGCCGTCAATCACGATATTGTCCATCAGCTCCTGCATCTGACGGCTGCGCTCTTCTTCCCCATGCAGCGCGATCACGCGCAAAATGACGCCCAAAACAAGGCCAATCAGTCCATAAATCACGGAAAAATACATAGTGCCCAAGGCAAACAGGAGATACAACACAAAAAACACTCTGCTGCCTGCCCGAAGTGTTTTTCGAGATGGCTTCTTCAACTTCTCGTCCCCCTTTCGGACGCAAAAATTCATGTTAATTATAACATCGCTCCGCTATAATGTAAACAAAAATCGTATAAAGCGCCCCTCTGCAACACAGAACGCACGCTGCCCGCGGCGTATTGACAGCGGCATTCCCTCAGGGTATGATTATTTTACGAAAGCGAGGCGACAAACCATGGCGCAATACATTCTGGCTTTGGACCAAGGCACCACCAGCTCGCGCGCGATCCTATTTGACCGCGAGCAGAACATTCTGGCCATCCGTCAGCATGAGCTGACACAGCACTATCCGCACGAGGGCTGGGTCGAGCAGGACCCAATGGATATCTGGTCAACACAATACGCCGCGATGCTTGAGGTGCTGGCCGCTTCCGGCGTATCCCCGCGGGAAATTGCCGGCATCGGCATCACCAACCAACGCGAAACTACCATCCTCTGGGAGCGGGAAACCGGCCGTCCGATCTATAACGCCATCGTTTGGCAATGCCGCCGCACGGCTGACATCGTGGACGGACTGGTGGCGCAAGGTCTTTCCGACCACATCCGGCAAACCACCGGTCTGATACCGGACGCCTATTTTTCCGGCACAAAGATTAAATGGATTCTCGACCATGTGGAAGGCGCGCGGGAAAAGGCTGCGCGCGGCGACATTCTGTTCGGCACGGTGGACAGCTGGCTGGTCTGGAAGTTGACCGGCGGCAAAGTACACATCACGGACGCGACCAATGCCGCCCGCACCATGATTTTCAACATCCACACGCTGGATTGGGACGACACGTTGCTGGAGGCGCTCGACATTCCGCGCGCCATGCTGCCGCGCGTGTGCTCTTCGAGCGAGGTGTACGGCACAGTCGCCATACCGGGCGGCGATATTCCGATCGCAGGCATTGCAGGCGATCAGCAGGCCGCTCTGTTCGGACAGACCTGTTTTGCGCCGGGCGACGCCAAAAACACCTACGGCACAGGCTGTTTTCTGCTGATGAACACCGGCACACAGGCCTGCGAAAGCAAAAACGGGCTGCTCACCACCATCGGCATCCGCATCGGTGACGAAACCCAGTATGCGCTCGAGGGCAGCGTGTTTGTCGGCGGCGCAGTCATCCAGTGGCTGCGCGATGAAATGCGCTTTTTCGCGGAAAGCCGCGATGCAGAATACTATGCGAAAAAAGTTCCGGACACGGGCGGCGTATATCTCGTGCCCGCGTTCACTGGTCTGGGCGCGCCGCACTGGGACATGTATGCGCGCGGCTGTCTGATCGGTCTGACACGCGGCACCTCCCGCGAGCATATCATCCGCGCCGCGCAGGAATCCATCGCCTATCAGGTCAACGATCTGCTGGACGCCATGGCGCGCGATACCGGCGTGCCGCTGTCCTCGCTGTCGGTGGACGGCGGCGCGAGCCGCGACAGCTTCCTGATGCAGTTTCAGGCGGACATCTCGCATTGCACCATTCGCCGTCCGGTCATCCGCGAAACAACCGCGCTGGGTGCCTGCTATCTGGCGGGACTTGCCACCGGCGTATGGAGCAGCCGGGAAGAGCTGACGCAGCTTTGGCGCTGTGATACATTCTATGAACCCGCCATGGAAGAGGATACCCGCCGGCGGCTGCTGGCAGGCTGGGCGAAAGCAGTCGGACGCAGTCTGGACTGGGCGGAACACAACTAAAAAAGCAAAAAAGAACGACCTTTATGAAGGCCGTTCTTTTTTCTTGCGTAAAATGGCGTATTCGTCTACTGCAAATGGAAAGGAGAAATGCACCCGCATCTGCGGAACATTGAACAGGTCGAGCGCCTCTCCCTCGTCGTTGACCACACCGTCCGCATGGAAACAATACGGAGACTGCCCCGGCTGGACGAGTTCCAACTCTTCGCCCTTGAAAATGCGGTTTTTCAAAGTGAACACCGCATGTCCATCCTCACCGCAGTCAACCGGCATGCCCACCACTTCGTATTCACGGATATACTGGCTGTCGCCGTAGTGCTGTCCGTTTTCCTCCGAACCGAAGTAGAATCCGGTGTAATATTCGCGGTGGCTGACCTTGTTCACTTCCTCGCGGCAGAACTGCGGCAGCACAAAACCTGCCGGATTGGCGGCATAGGCATCAATCGCTGCGCGGTATGCGCCGGTCACGCAGGCGGTGTAATACGCTGTCTTATTGCGTCCCTCGATCTTGAAGGAATCCACCCCGGCGCGCACCAGTTCCGGAATATGCTCGATCATACACATATCCTTGGAATTATACAGATAGGTGCCGCGGGCATCCTCCTCAACCGGGAAAAACTCACCCGGCCGCTTTTCCTCCATCAGCGCGTAATTCCAGCGGCAGGGCTGGGCGCACGCACCGTGATTTGCGTCCCGTCCGGTCATATACTGCGAGATCAGGCAGCGCCCGGAATAGGAAATGCACATCGCGCCATGCACAAACGCCTCGATTTCCAATTCTTTCGGCGTTTTCGCACGAATCTCCGCGATCTCGTCGAGCGAAAGCTCGCGCGCGAGCACCACGCGCTCCGCGCCCAGATCCGCCCAGAAATTCGCCGCCTCATGGTTGAGGATGCTGGTCTGAGTCGAAATGTGCAGCGGCACCTTGGGCGCATAGCGCTTTGCCAGCCGGATCACGCCCACATCCGCCACGATCAGCGCGTCCGCCCCTGCGTCCGCCAGCAGTTCCAGATAAGCTGGCAGCGCGGACAAATCGCCTTCGGACGGCATGATATTGACCGTAATATAGCATTTGACGCCGTGCGCATGCGCATAGGCAATGCCCGCGCGCAGCTCCTGATCGTCAAAGTTTGCGGCAGCGGCCCGCATACCGAACCGCTGTCCCGCAAAATACACTGCGTCTGCGCCATACGCGATGGCAAAACGCATTTTCTCCATATCGCCCGCAGGTGCGAGCAGCTCAGGCATCGTATTATTCACCGCCGCCCTCCGTATTGGAAGCTGCCGCTGCCGCCTGTGCCGCATTGGATTTCGCAATATTCGCCTCATGCTCCGCATAGCTGTTGGCAAACAGATGCGTGCCGTCCGGCATCGCTACATAATAGTAATAATTATGCTGTTCCGGATGGGAAGCGGCATACAGGGATGCATAACCCGGATTACAGATCGGTCCGGGCGGCAGGCCCTGCTTGGTATACAGGTTATACGGGGTATCGGACGCCAGATCCGCCTCGCTGAGCGTGCCGCCCGTCCGGCCAAGGCCGTACAATACGGAAGCGTCCACCTGCAGATACGGGAACTCGCTGGAATTATTCAAACGGTTGTAGATAACGCCCGCAATCGTTGCGCGCTCGCTGTCTGCCTGCGCCTCGCGCTCGATCAGCGATGCAATCGTCACAATATCATGCATCGACCGGCCCAGACTTTCCGCACCGGCCTGAATATCCGCATCATACTTGGTCTCAAAGTTGTTGAGCATCTTATTGATGGTATCAACAACCGTTGCATTACCCTTGTAAATCTCATAGGTATCCGGGAACAGATACCCTTCCAGCCAGCCTTCGGTTGCCGGCAGCTCATCCTGCAGGAAGGTATGCTTGAACGGATATTCGTTGAGCGCTTCGTTAAGCGCATCCTCCGTACAGACATGCTCATCCAGCAGCATTTGCTTAATCTGTGCCACCGAGTAGCCTTCCGGGATGGTAATTTTCATCGTGTCCGTGCTCGAAGCATTGACCAGCGTGTCGATGATCTGACCATAGTCCATATTGGGGTTGAGCGAATACGAGCCTGCCAGCACGCCCTCATTGTCACCCTTGATGCGGACGTACAGCTTGAAGATGGTGCCGTAATTGATGACGCCCTCATCATCCAGCTGCTTTGCTACGGAAAGCAGGTCGGTATTTTCCGAAACCGTAATCTCCTTGACCGCATTCTCCTTGACAAACGCAAAAACGTCATTGGCAATAAAGATCGCCGCCAGCGACAGGATAATCGAAACGCCCAGCACAGCAATGACATACACCACCGTGCCTGCACATCCGCCATTGACCTGGCGGCGGCTGCGGCGGCGATGCCGCGACGGCTGCGGGATACGCTGGGTCTCCTGCCCTACCTGATTGTTATCCATATTTTCCATCGTTTCACCTCAATATTTTTCTGTTTTCCGTCATATCACGCGATTCATGATGAGCTTTGCCACAAAAGCAAGCACAAAGGCCAGCATACCCGGATTGCGCACCAGCAACCACAGGTCATACAAACCGGCGCTTTTTTCAAAATGCGGAATGCAGCCTCTGGTCAGGAGATGTTCCAGCTGGCGCAGCGTCAAATAGAGGAACAGCAGCAGCACCAGTGCATTGATCGCCGCAAAATAGCTCCAAATGCCAAAAGCTGCATAAGTATCCGTGATCCAAAGCACAAACACATAATACAGGTTATTGACGCCGTGTGCCAGCACCGCCGGCCACACGCTGCCCGAAATATAAGTCAGGTATGCGTAAGCAATGCCGGCCAGAAACGGACCTGCAAAGTTCATCATGCTGCCGTGCAGCATGGCAAACGCCAGACCGCTGAAAATCAGGCAGGCCGATGTGCCGACGCTTTCCTCATGCACGGTAAACAACGCACCGCGCAGGTATACCTCTTCCAGCACCGCCGAAAGCACCACAATGACGGCAAACCGGGCGGCCATGCTCAGGCCCGATTGCGGCGCATCCAATGCGATGGCCGTCAGGTCCGCGCCAACCAAACCCGCCAAATGGTAAATCAGAAAGTTCAGAAACAGCGAAAGCAAAGCTACTGTAACGCCCAGCCGAACCGTCAGTCCCAGTATACCTTTGCGCAGCCGCCGCGGCTGCAATCTTTTCCGCAGCTTTTTCTGGTCCCGCATGGAGAACACCAGCATGACCAGCGGCAGCGCAAACGAGACAAATTCCGCCAGTGCCAGCAGCGGTGCGCCTCCGCCAAAGTGAGACACCAGCTTTCCGGTACCCGTCAGCAGGCAAAAACACAGAAACAACGAAAGGCCGGGCAGCAGCGCGATTTTATTGTTCTTCATTCGTGCGCAGCACCTGCCTTTCGGTTATGATCCAGTGGCACCGTTGGTCGAGCGCCGTATGCGGCAGGCTATCCACCAGCCGCTGTTCGGCGCAAAGCGCCATGCGGATGGCCCCGGTCCGGCAAAGGAAGCGGTCATAGTACCCGCCGCCGTAACCCAGACGGTAGCCCTGCCGGTCGCAGGCAAGCGCCGGAACCAGCACCAGATCAATGTCATCCGGCACAATCTCCCGCGCGGCGGCATCCGGTTCCTCAATGCCGTATGCCCCCGGCCGCAGCTCGTCGAGCGAGGCGATCTGCCGTGCGGTCATTTCGCCTGCTGCGCCGCAAAGCGGCACGCAGACGGTTTTGCCCGCGGCCAGCGCCGCACGCAGCAACGCACGGGTGTCGATCTCCTGCGCAGTCGATACATAAGCAAATACACAGGCAGCGCGGCGGTACGCCTCGCTTTCCAGCACTCGGCGGGCGATCTCCCCGTCGGCCTTCTGCTTGTCCGCCGCGCTCTGCACAGCTCGTTCGGAAAGAAATTGACGACGAAGCGTCTTTTTATCGTTCGACATGGTGCACAACTTCGGCGGCAATCCGGCGCGCCTGCTCCTCGCCGCGCAGCGCGGACACCAATGCACAGCCGAAGTCCAGCGCACCGCCCACGCCGCAGGCGGTGATGATGCGGCCGTCTACCACACAGGTGCGCTTGAGCGGGATTGCCCCGGTCATGCCGTCCTCCATGCCCGGATAGCAGGTTGCCTTACGGCCCTTGAGCAGGCCCATACCGCCCAGAATGATGGACGGCGCCGCACAGATCGCGGCAACATACTTGCCCTCGTCATAGCACTTGCGCACCGCGTTTGTCACGCGCTCGTCCGCATACAGGTTCTTCGTGCCCGGCATGCCGCCCGGCAGCACCACCATATCAGCCTTGTCCCAATCCACCTGATCCATGGGCAGCTCGGTCTGGATGCCGATGCCGTGCGAGCCGTGCACCAGATCACCCGTCACACCCACCAGCTTGACCTCAACGCCCGCGCGGCGCAGCAGATCGATCGGCGTAATTGCTTCTGTTTCCTCAAATCCCTCTGCCAACAGTACGTATACCATTTCTTGTCACACCTTTCAGTTCAGCATTAAATTCATATATCCGCGAGAATCCTCTCGCTTGTCATGCCATTTGATGCAGCCCAGTGCGGTCTGCGTACCGCAGCCTGTCACCGTACACCGCTCCAGCCCAAGCGCCGCGAGCAGCCCCTGCTCTCGCGCGGCAGTCAAACCGAGCGCCTCCTGCACATGATCCGTCCAGCAAAACGCATAGGCTGCAAGCATATCGCCTGCAAACCAGCCGAATGCCCCTGCACCCAGCGCGTCAAACATGGCAAGCTGTGCCTGCCAATACGCCGCGTCGCGCACAATACGGCAATCCGGCGTCAAGCGGTCATATAAAGCCGCCATCTGCGGCACATCGACCTGCGTCAGCCGCCGCGGCGCTTCACCGTCCGCCATGCGCACGATTTCACGCTTTTCCACCTCAAAAAACGGCACATAACCGAACGGCCGGTAAAAATCAAACAGCCACGGCTCGGCCGGAATGAGCGTGGATGCCACTCTGCCCTGTTCGCGGTCAAGCGCAAAAGAGGCTTCGAGCAGCCGCGCCATATGGCCCTTGCGGCGATGCGCCGGATCGGTGCACGCGCCGTAAATATAGGTGATTTCCCGTTCTTCGCCGCCGGTGCGCAGCCGATACGGCAGCATCTGCACCATCGCGCACAGCGCGCCCTGTTCTTCGCTCAGCAGCACCGTGCCGCAGTCAAAGAAATGCGCAAAAAAATAATCGTTAAAGCCGCCCTCATCCGGGAAACAGGTTTCCCAAAGCTGCCGGATGCGCGGCACATCCTGCGGCTGTGCCCGCCGGATCATGCCTGCGGCTCCTTCGGTACGGCGGTATATTTCACCCCGCGCATGACCGGATAATAGGACTTTTTCGCCTTGCGCAGTCCCTCCAGACCAAGATCTTCCTCTCTATTGACGTACTGCACATCATCACAGTTCCGCAAAACGAACTGCTGATTGATCATCTGATAGGCGCCCGGAATCGTATGGTCGGCCTTTTCGATCTGCACCACATACATGTCCGGCTCGGCCTTGCAGCCAAAGGTGAAGGCAATCACCTCGCCGTCCAGACGCAGCAGCCCGCCCCGCAAATCGAGTGCATCAAAGTTGTGCAGCGCCTGCACGATCGCACAAGTCTCGCCCTGGAAATCGCGGCTCTGTGCACAGCCATTCTGATTGCACCAGCGAATATGATAACCGAACGCATCCTTGATATTGTCGCGCGTCATGTCCTCATAGCTCCAGCGTCCCTCATATGCCGCCTGGAAGCGGTTTACCAGATTGCGCTTGCTTTGCAGCTTTTTGCCCGACAGCGTGCGCAGCTTTTCCGCCAGATAAATATAATCGTCGCCGTCCTCGTTGTCATGCGAAAAGGCAAATTTGCCCGGCCGCACCGCTTCAATCCGATCAATCATCGGCTCCGCGACCGACACGATAACAAACGGAATGCCGCGCTCGGCGGCATCCTGTTCCAGCGCATCCAGCGCGTCGCCCAGATCGCCCTCGCCCACCGGGGCGAGATAGCAGTCGTGTTCGCCGTCCAGCGGCGTCATCTTGACCAGCAGAAAGCCATCCCGAAAACAGATCTGCGTATTATAATGACTGCGCCACATGAATAAATCCACAAAACAACGCTCGCACAGATGATAATAATAGTGCGAACCGCATTCTTCTACTTGTTGCTTGTCCTCAAGTGTGATTTCTCGAAATGGTAACATAAACAATCCTTTTCCTCATTTTTCGCGGCGATCCCCCGTCCCCGCATTCGGTTTCCCGCAAATCTTTCCTATTTCCTTTTTGACTCTATCAATCCATTTTCTCCATATTTTCCGGGTTTTATCGCAAAGCCGTCGTTTTTTACCCCGTCCCCTGCCTTATTTGCGACTGCCGCCGAACAGCCGCTCACGAATGACGATCAGCAGGAATTTGGGCAGCTTCATCATGCGTCCGATGCGGCTCGGCTGGCAAAGCAGCCGGTAAAACCATTCCAGTCCCAGCTTGATGAAGATTTTCGGTGCACGCTTGGCAACGCCCGCAAACACATCCAGCGAACCGCCCAGTCCGCAGAACAGTGTCGCATGGATTTCATCCATATAATTTGCCATAAAACGTTCCTGCTTCGGCGCGCCCAGGCAAACGAACACCACGTCCGCACCGCCGCAGGCGTTGATTGCGTCCACCGCTGTCTGTGGGTCGGTGAAATAACCGTCCTGCGTGCCGGCCAGCACCAGTCCCGGATATTTTTTGCACAGATTTTCCCCGGCCTTTTCAGCCACGCCCGGCTTGGCCCCCAGCAAGAACAGCCGCATATTTTCTTTCGCCATCGCCGCGACCAGATGCTCGGCAAACTCGATGCCCGCTACCTTTCCGCAAAGCTCTTCACCGAGGATTTTCGCCGCATAAATAACGCCGATCCCATCCGGCAGCACCAGCGTCGCACGGTTGACAATGCCCATATATTCGCTGTCTCTGCGGCACAGATCGACGATTTCCGGATTCGGCGTCACAACATAGCCCTTCTGCCGGGCGCGAATGCGGCTCATGGCTGTTTCCACAGCCTGCTGCATGGTCACTGCATGGAAATGCACGCCCAAAATTGAAGCGGTTTTCATTTTCTATCTCCTGCATTCTTCATTTTCATAATAGAACAGTGGGTATTCAAAATCTATCTTATTATACAGCAGTCGCCGCAAAATCTCAAGTCTCCGCACCGCAAATCTCTTTTTGGCACAAATACAGACAAGAAGTCAGGTGTTTCGCCTGACTTCTTGCACATTTATTCCTTTTTATCCGATTCTTTGCGACAAACACAGAGGCGGCTCTTCCGCCTTTATCAAAAAGCAAAAGGGGCGCAGCCCTTGGCTGCGCCCCTTTATGCCAATGTTAAATCTGTGCGCGGATGAGTTCACCCATCTCGCTGGTGAAAAGCACCTTTTCGCCCTTGGCAGCGATGTCCGCAGTGCGGTGGCCCGCGTCGAGCACGGTCTCTACCGCGTTTTCGATCGCGTCCGCCTCGGCCATCAGGCCAAAGGAGTAGCGCAGCATCATCGCGCAGGACAGGATGGTGGCGATCGGGTTAGCGATGCCCTTGCCCGCGATATCGGGTGCGGAGCCGTGGATCGGCTCATACATGCCCTTGCCGGTCTCGTTCATCGAAGCCGAGGGCAACATACCGATCGAACCGGTAATCATGGAAGCCTCGTCCGACAGGATATCGCCGAACAGGTTGCCGGTCACGATTACATCGAACTGACCCGGGTTGCGGACCAGCTGCATCGCACAGTTATCCACATACATATCCGAATACTCGACCTCGGGATATTCATCCTTGATGCGGTGCATGGTCTCGCGCCAGACGCGGCTGGTCTCCAGCACGTTCGCCTTATCGACCGAGCAAACCTTCTTATTGCGCTTCATCGCCATCTCAAAGGCGCGGCGACCGATGCGCTCGATCTCATAAACCGAATAGTTCATATCGTCCGCGCCGACTTCGCCCCAGCCTTTTTCGCTTTCGCGGCGATAGTGCTTGCCGAAGTAAACGTCGCCGGTCAGTTCGCGGCAAACGAGGATATCAAAGCCTTCCCCGATGATCTCGGGCTTGATCGGGCAAGCGTCCGACAGTGCTTTATGCATCTGCGCGGGACGCAGGTTAACAAACAGGCCAAGCGCCGCGCGCAGGCCGAGCAGCGCCTTTTCCGGGCGCTTTTCCGAGGGGACTTCATCCCACTTCGGGCCGCCAACCGCGCCAAGCAGCACGGAATCTGCGTTTTTGCAGATTTCAATGGTCTCCTCGGTCAGCGGGATGCCGTTGGCGTCGATGGAACAGCCGCCCGCGAGCACCTCGGTATAATTGAACTGATGGCCGAACTTCTCGCCAACCTTGTCCAGCACCTTCATTGCCTCGCTAACGATTTCCGGGCCGATGCCGTCGCCCTTGACGACCGCAATATTGTACTGCATCGCTTATTCCCCTCTTTCCTTGAGCGACTTGAGCAAACCGCCCGCCTTGATGATGCTCTGGATGAACGGCGGGAACGCCGCTGCCTGATAGGTTTCACCCTTGGTTTCGTTGGTGATCACACCGGTATCAAAATTGACCGAAACCGTGTCGCCGTCGTCAATGCCGTTGGCCGCCGCTTCGCACTCGAGAATCGGCAGACCAATATTGATTGCGTTGCGGTAGAAGATACGCGCAAACGACGCGGCGATCACGCAGGAAACGCCATTTTCCTTGAGCACCAGCGGCGCATGCTCGCGCGACGAGCCGCAGCCGAAGTTGCGCGTTGCCACGACGATATCGCCCGGCTGCATCTTTTTGACAAACTCCGCGTCGATATCCTCCATCGCGTGGGTTGCCAGTTCCTTGGGATCTGCAATATTTAAGTAACGTGCGGGAATAATAACGTCGGTATCGACATTATCCCCATATTTGAAAACTCTGCCTTTTGCGTTCATTGTGCTGTTTCCTCCCTTACTTCAGGTCGTCAGGCGCGCAGATATAGCCCGCAACAGCACTTGCCGCCGCGACCGCCGGGCTCGCCAGATAGATTTCCGAGGTAATATGACCCATACGGCCGACAAAGTTACGGTTCGTGGTCGAAACCGACTTTTCGCCGTGCGCCAGAATGCCCATATGGCCGCCCAGACACGGGCCGCAAGTCGGGGTGGAAACAATCGCGCCCGCCTGAATGAAGATCTTGGCAAGACCTTCCTCGATGCACTGGAGATAAACCTCCTGTGTGGCGGGAATAACGATGGTGCGCACGTTCGGGTTGACATGACGGCCCTTGAGAATCTCGGCTGCAACGCGCATATCGTCAATGCGGCCGTTGGTGCACGAACCGATCACCGACTGCTGAATCTCAATGTGGCCCAGCTCGTCGATCGTCTTGGTGTTTTCCGGCAGGTGCGGGCAGGCAACCGTCGGCCGCAGTGCGGACAGGTCGATCTCGATCGTCTGCTCGTACTCCGCATCCGCATCCGCTTCGAACACCGTGATATCGCGGTTTACGCGGCCCTTGATGTACGCCATGGTCTTGTCGTCCACCGGGAAAATGCCGTTTTTCGCGCCCGCTTCGATCGCCATGTTGCAGATCGTGAAGCGGTCGTCCATCGACAGGGACGAAACGCCCTCGCCGACAAACTCCATCGACTTATAAAGCGCGCCATCCACGCCAATCTGGCCGATGATGTGCAGAATCACGTCCTTGCCGGACACCCACGGGCGGAGCTTGCCGTTCAGCACGAACTTGATCGCGCTGGGCACTTTAAACCACGCCTTACCCGTTGCCATGCCGGCTGCAAGGTCGGTCGAGCCGACGCCGGTCGAGAACGCGCCGAGCGCGCCGTAGGTGCAGGTGTGGCTGTCCGCGCCGATAATCAGTTCCCCCGGAGCGGTCAGGCCTTTTTCGGGCAGCAGCGCATGCTCGATGCCCATGCTGCCCACGTCAAAGAAATTGACAATGCCATGCTTTTTAGAAAATTCGCGGCAAGTATAGCACTGCTCTGCGGATTTAATATCCTTATTCGGTGCAAAATGATCCATGACGAGTGCGATTTTGGTGTTGTCGAACACCTTGTCAAAACCCGCCTTCTCCATTTCGCGGATCGCAACCGGACCGGTGATATCGTTGGCGAGCGTCAGATCGACATTCGCCTCAATCAGCTGTCCGGCGCAAACGCTATCCAGCCCCGCGTGTTTTGCGAGGATCTTTTGCGTCATTGTCATACCCATAGCGGTTGTTTCCTCCTGCCTCAGTCGATGCAATACTTGTTGATGCCGTTGATGTAGGCCTTGATGGACGCCTCAATGACGTCGGTCGATACGCCGCGGCCGGTGACGATCTCGCTGCCGTCAATGCTGATCTTGGCGATCGCTTCAGCCTGTGCGTCCTCGCCGTCAGTCATGGAGCGCAGCGTGTAGTCTTCCAGTTCGACATCCTTGCCGACGATCTTGTTGATCGCACGGAATGCCGCATTGATCGGGCCGTCGGAAACCGCAGCGCGCTCGAACATTTCGTCGCCCCTCTTGACGCGGATGACGGCAGTCGAGGTGATAGTATTGCCGGAGTTGATGACGAAGCGGTCCAGCGTATAGCGCTCCTCGCCGGAAACCGGCACCGCGCCGACCAGTGCTTCGAGGTCGCGGTCCTTGATGACCTTTTTCTTGTCGGCCAGCGCCTTGAACTTTTCGAAGGTCTTGTCGAGCTTCTCCTTATCCAGCGTATAGCCCAGCTCGCGCAGACGCTCTTCAAACGCATGGCGGCCGGAATGCTTGCCCAGCACGATGGCGTTCTTCGGAATACCGACCGATTCGGGCGTCATGATCTCATAGGTTTCCTTGTTGGCCATGACGCCGTGCTGGTGGATGCCGGCTTCATGCGCAAAGGCATTTGCACCGACAATCGGCTTGGTCGGTGCGACCGAAACACCGGTGATCGTCTGGATCATGCGGCTGGCGCGATAGATCTGATGAGTGTCAATATTGCACTGTACGCCGAATAGGTCCTTGCGGGTGTTGAGGGCCATGACGCACTCTTCCATCGAGGCATTGCCTGCGCGCTCGCCGATGCCGTTGATCGTACACTCGATCTGGTTGATACCGGCTTCCACACCGGCCAGAGAGTTTGCGACCGCCATGCCGAGGTCGTTGTGCATGTGGCAGGACAGGATGACATTCTCAATGCCCTCGGTGTGCTCGCGCAGATAGCGGATGCGAGCTGCATACTCCTCAGGCACCATATAACCGACCGTGTCCGGGATGTTCAGCGTAGTCGCACCGGCCTTGATCGCGGTCTCAAACACGCGGCACAGGAAGTCCAGATCCGAACGGCAGGCGTCCTCTGCCGAGAACTCGATGTCGTCACAATACTTCTTGGCATAAGCTACGTTGTGCGCCACCGATTCGATGACCTGATCGGGCGTCATCTTGAGCTTATATTCCATATGAACCGGAGAGGTGGCAAGGAACGTATGGATGCGGGCGGAATCCGCACGGCGGATGGAATTCCAAGCCGCGTCGATATCCTTTTCCACGCAGCGCGCCAGCGAGCAGATGGTCGAGCCGTGCACGTTGTCCGCGATTGCCGCGATCGCCGCCGCATCGCCGGGCGAAGAAGCAGCAAAGCCCGCTTCGATGATGTCTACCTTCAACGCTTCCAGCTGCTTGGCAACCTCGATCTTTTCATTCAGGTTCATGCTGCAGCCGGGAGACTGCTCGCCGTCACGCAGGGTCGTGTCAAAAATTCGGATGGTTCTTGCCATGTTCTTGTCCTCACTTTCTTGTCTTTGGGTGTACAGGGACAAAAAAAGCTTCGTCCCTTAATCAAAATTAAGAGACGAAGCATAACTCCGCGGTACCACTCTTGTTGCCGCACAAAATACGGCCACTCATTGCGCATCAAACAATACGCCGCCCCTGTAACGGTGGGCATCCGTTCCCTCCTACCGGCCGAATGGCTTTCAGCGGACCGCTCCCGGGCGAGTTTCACCGTTTCCTGACGCTGCCTTACACCGACCGGCAGCTCTCTGCGGACAGGGATGCGATTACTTTACCCGTTCATCACCTTTTGCAATATGTTATTATATTAGCCTTTGCCTCGGCGATTGTCAAGAGGGTATTTTCATTTTTTCCCTGCCGGGCTGCTGACTTGCGAAGATTGCAGCAATCTGGTATAGTAATAGCTATACTGTAAAAAAAGAGGAGAAAATTTACGTGAAACAACTGGGATTGCTTATTCGTCTGATTATCGGCATCATCGCCGGTACGCTGATCGGCCTGTGCGGCGGCTGGTTCGGCATCGCGGACTCGACCGCGTTTATTGCCATCGTGCGCTTGTTCGCCACGTTCACCTCGCTGTTCTCCACCTTCCTGTCCTTCATGATTCCGCTGATTATTCTCTCGTTTATCACAGTAGGCATGGCGGAGCTGGGCAAGAAGGCCAACCGCCTGTTTGGCATCACGCTTCTGCTGGCTTACGGCACCACAGTTATTTCGGGTTTCCTGACTTTCCTGATCGGCAAGGCGGTGCTGCCTTCGCTCATCCAGCCCATTACGGGCGATGTGCTGGAAAGCAACGCTTTTCAGCCGTTCTTCACCATTGAGGTCGAGCAGATCTTCAGCGTGATGACCGCGCTGGTGCTTTCGTTCGTGCTCGGCATCGGTATGGCGAACCTGCGCGGCTCCTCCCTGCTGGATGTATGCCGCGACCTGCAGCGCATCGTGTCCGGCGTGCTCAAGCGCATCATCATTCCGCTGATTCCGATCCACATTGCGGGCCTGTTCTGCAACATCGCTGCCGAAGGCCGCCTGTTCGCTACGATCAAGATGTTCGCTTCCCTGTACGGCATCATTATTGTGCTGCAGCTGCTGTATATCCTCTCGCAGTTCGGACTGGCCAGCGTTGTCTGCCGCAAAAACCACTTTAAAAGCATCAAAAATGTTGTGCCCGCATATTTTACCGCACTGGGCACCCAGTCCTCGGCCTCGACCATTCCGGTTGCGCTGAACTGCGCCTATAATAATGATGTCAACGAGGATGTAGCGGACTTTGTCGTACCGCTGTGCGCCACCATCAACTTAAACGGCGACACCATTTGTCTGGTGCTCGGCTCGATGGGCATTATGATCGCCAGCGGCATGACGCCCACGCTCGCCCTGTTCGCACCCTTTATCATGATGCTCGGCGTGACCATGGTCGCCGCGCCGGGCGTGCCCGGCGGCGGCGTTATGGCAGCCCTCGGCCTGATCACTTCCATGCTCGGCTTCACCGACCCCATGCAGCAGCTGATTATCGCGCTGCATTTCTCGCAGGACAGCTTCGGCACGGCGACCAACGTCACGGGCGATCAGGCGATTGCCCTGATCGTGGATCGCATCGACCGCGCAGGCGGCGAAAACAACGCTTACTGATTGACAGAAAGGAGCGTCGGCTTTGGAGGTACTGCTTGACATCATCCGGTCGTTTGACTTTGATATCCTGTACGAAATTTCCACCCATCTGCGCGGCGGCGCATCCGATCTGTTCTGGAAATTCTTTTCGCTGATCGGAAACGCCGGCGCTGTCTGGATTGTGCTGACCATTGCTTTGCTGTTCTTCCGCAAAACACGGCGCGCGGGCGCGGCGATGCTGGTTGCCCTGCTGATCGGCCTGCTGATCGGCAATGTATGGCTCAAGGAGTGGATCATGCGCCCCCGGCCCTTTGTGACGCATCCGGAGCTGACCGCCCTGCTCGATCCGGGCGATCAATGGTCTTTCCCCTCCGGACACACGCTGTCCTCCTTTGCGGCAGCGACGGCCCTGTGCTATTTCCATCGCAAATCCGGTGCGCTCGCCTATCTTCTGGCGGCACTGATCGCCTTTTCCCGGCTGTATGCCAGCGTACACTATCCGACCGATGTGCTGGCCGGTCTGCTGCTGGGCATTTTGTGCGGTCTGATCGGCGCATGGCTGACCGACCGCATCACCGATCGCATCCATACCTTACGGCTGAGAAAGGGTGCCTGAATGAATCAGTATAAGCGGCTTTTGAGCAACACCTTTATCTTTGCAATCGGCACATTCAGCTCCAAAATCCTTGTGATCCTCATGCTGCGTTTCTACACCGGCATGATGACCACGGACGAGATGGGCGTTGCCGATCTGATTATCAAAACCACCAGCATCCTGTATCCGGTGGTTTCGCTCTCCATCGGGCAGGCGATCATCCGCTACGGTCTGGAGCGCCGCCGCCGCAAAAGCGATGTGTTCACCATTGGTCTTGCGACCATCCTGTGCGGCTTTGTCATCGCCCTGCCGTTCCACCCGCTGCTCGGCCTGATCCACTACAACACCTCGACCGGCGCAACCGGCTCGCTGCTGGAATATCAGTGGCTCATTTACCTGTATGTGCTGACCTCCTGCACACAAAATGCGTGCAGCCAGTTCATCCGGGCGCTGGGTTATGTGCGGCTGTACGCCGTTGACGGCATCTTCCGCACCCTTGTCACCATCCTGCTGAACATCCTGTATTTGACGGTGTTCAAATGGAACATCTTCGGCTATGTGTTCTCGATCATCTGCTCGGACGCACTTTCCACCGTCTGCCTGTTCCTTCTTGCCAGCCTGTGGAAGTATATCCGGCTGCGCAAGCCCAACTTCTATCTATGGCGCAGCATGCTGGCCTATTCCCTGCCGCTTGTGCCGGACGCGATTCTGGTTTATATCATCGGCTTTTCCGATCAGGCGTTCCTTGCCGCCATGCAGGATACCTCGGTCAGCGCGATTTACTCGATCGCCTACCGCGTGCCGACACTGATTGCGCTGGTCGCCTCGATTTTCGTCGATGCGTGGCAGATCTCCATTGTCAACAACAACTCGCGCGAAGAACAGATCCAGTTTTTCTCCAACGTAGGCAACACGTACAGCTCGATCGTATTTATCATAGCGTCGGGCGGCATCATGTGCGCCAAGCTCGCCATCACGGTACTGGCCGTGCCCAGCTACTATATCGGCTGGACGTTCATTCCGGTGCTGGCGGTCGGCGCGGGCTTTAACTGCCTGTCGAGCTTCCAGAAGAGCGTTTATCTGCTGGAAAAACGCACGGTGCCCTCGTTCCTGTCTACCGCGTTTTCCGCAGTGGTCAACATCACGCTCAACGCGCTGCTCATCCCGCGCTACGGCGGCATGGGCGCGGCAACCGCAACGCTTATCAGCTATGTTGTCCTGTTCCTGTACCGCGCGGTGGACAGCCGCCGCTTCATGCCGGTGCGCTGGAACAAAAAACGTCTGGGCTGCACCGTGCTTCTGCTGTGCGTGCAAGGTACCTTGATGCTGCTGGAGCCGCCGCTCTGGCTGCTGTGGCAGCTGCTGCTGTTCCTTGTTGTGTTCCTGCTCAACTGCCGCGAGCTGCTGGTCGGCGTCAAAAAACTGCTGCACCACGCATAAGCAACGCTTTTGCAAAAGAAAACGCCGGACTTTCGTCCGGCGTTATTTATTTTTAAATGGAAAAATCCAACGCCTTGCCGCGATTGACCAGTTCCTCCAGCGTGACCGAATCCACATACTGATTGACTACATCGTACAAGCCGCGCCAAAAGTCCAGCGTAATGCATTCCTGCGCGCGTGCGCACTCCACCGGATCATGTTCCAGACAGGCCACCGGCACCAGAGCGCCTTCCGTAATACGCAAAATGTCTCCCACAGTATATTCGGAGGGATGCCGCGCCAATTGATATCCGCCCTGTGCGCCGCGCGTGGATGTCACAAATCCTGCGCGGGACAACTGAACGACAATCTGTTCCAGATATTTGGCCGATATTTCCTGCCTTTTGGAAATATCCCGCAACGGGATGTAGCCGGCAGCATCATGCTGTGCCAGATCGATCATCAGGCGAAGCGCATATCTTCCCTTTGTCGAAATCTTCATATGCATACCCCTTTGCAACAATTATTCCTCAACAGCCGCCACGTTCCAACATCCGCCGCATATCATCCATCCTACTGCAAACGCGCAATCACATCCGCGATATGCTGGCTGGCCTGCTCCACTTCCCATTTCAGTTCCGTGGCGGAGATGCGCTCCGCACCATGCCCCAGAATAATCATCTGCTCCATGCCATCCGATGTGGCAACGCGCACACGGTGCTTGCGGGAGAGGTCATAAGATGCTTGCTCAATATACATGTCTGCCGTTTCCGCCTCTTTGGTGTAAACGATATGCAGACCATGCCGCTTTTCGATCGACCCCATTCCCCCTTTAACTTTATATGCATCAAACACCACAATCAAATGGCACTTGCGCACACTTTGATAATTACTCAATACGTTAATGAGCGCTTCGCGCGCCGCATTGATATCCGCAGCAGCCATGCTGCGCAATTCGTCCCATGCGAAAATGATATTATACCCATCGACCAGCAGATAGTCGTCCGCACGGATGCGGGTGACATACAGCTGCTCGATCGTCTCTGCTTTTTTGCGGCTCTGCTGGAAGGCTTCAAAGCTGCGGTCCCGGATCGGACCATAGGTGCGCTCAAACAACGCGCGCAGCTCTTTATCGTCCTCCAAACCGGATGACGACGCACGGCGCACCGGCTGAGGCGCCGGCTCTTGTTCCTCCTCCTGCTGCAAACGGACGCCCGCGTCCATATGCGCATGTGCGCGCACCTCATCCCACTTGACGACATAGCCCGCGCCATGCGAACAGAACACGGAATCCGGGGAATTATCGGTATCGTGCTCCGGCTGATACCCGCACTGCTCGATCACCTGCGCGGCATCATGGCAGGGCGCATAGCCGTCCGGCGCGCACACCAGCCGTCCGCGCCCCTTGGTATAGGCCGCAACCTCGGTCCAGTAATTTCGCATCGTGGAAACCGGTGCCGTGCCGGTCAGCAGCACGCCATCCTCCTGCGGCTCAGGCGGTTCAAATGTACCCTCCATGCGCTGAATGTCGTTCATCGCACGGCCCACGCACTCTTCCGGCAAGGATAGCTCAAAGGCATAATACGGTTCGAGCAGCACACTTTCCGCCTGCATCAGGCCGTTGCGCACCGCACGATAAGTCGCTTCGCGGAAGTCGCCGCCCTCGGTATGTTTGACATGCGCGCGACCGGTCAGCAGCGTGATTTTCATATCGGTGATCGGTGCGCCGGTCAGCACACCAACATGCGTTTTCTCCGCCAGATGCGTCAAAATCAAACGCTGCCAGTTGATATCCAGCGTATCGACCGGACAAATCGTGGCAAACTGCAAACCGCTGCCGCGCTCGCTCGGCTCAAGCAGCAAATGCACCTCCGCATAATGGCGTAGCGGCTCAAAGTGGCCGATGCCGACTGCGGGCGTTGTGATGGTTTCCTTATAGACAATGCTGCCTTCGTCAAACGTGACCGGAACGCCAAAGCGTTCCGCGATCACACGGGTCAATATCTCCAGCTGCACCTCACCCATCAGCTGCAAATGGATCTCACCCAAACGCTCGTTCCAGACCACACGCAGCTGCGGATCCTCTTCTTCCAGCTGACGCAAATTTTTTAACATCGTATGCGCGTCATATGTATCCGGGAACTGCACCCGGTATCCCAATACCGGCTCGAGTACCGGCGGCAGCGCACCTGCCGCGGTGCCCAGCCCCATGCCGGGCTTGGTGTGTGTCAGGCCGGTCACGGCACAGACCATGCCGCTTTCCGCCCGCTCGACCGATTGAAATTTTTCACCCGAATAGACGCGGATCTGATTGACCTTTTCCTGCCAGCCGCCGTCCTCCTCGCCGGACAGCAACGCGCGCACCGCAAGTGTGCCGCCAGTGATCTTGAGATGCGACAGGCGGTTTCCCTGTCCGTCTCGCGTGATCTTAAATACCTGCGCACCAAATTCGCCGGTATACTCCGGCTGCTGCGTGTAGCGCTCCAGTCCGTCGAGCAGCGCTTCCACGCCTTCCAGCCGCAATGCTGATCCGAAATAACACGGAAACACCTTGCGGGCGCGAATGAGAGACGCGATCTCCTGCGGCTCTACGCATCCCGTTTCCAGATACCGTTCGAGCAACGCCTCGTCGCACATGGCGATCTCCTCGGCCATAGTATCCGGCTGGTCAAAGGCAATGCAGCCATCCCCCAGACGCTTTTTCAGTTCCGCCATGCGCGCCGCACGCGCCTCCGGATGGATGTCCATTTTATTGATAAACAGAAAGGTCGGCACATGATGCCGCTCGAGCAGCCGCCACAGCGTCTGTGTATGCGCCTGCACGCCGTCCGTCCCGCTGACCACTAAAACCGCGTAGTCCAGCACCTGCAGCGTGCGCTCCATTTCCGCGGAAAAATCCACGTGTCCCGGCGTGTCCAGCAGCGTCACCGCAGCGGTCGGCAGCGTCAGCTCGGCCTGTTTGGAAAAAACCGTGATGCCCCGCTCACGCTCGATTGCGAACGTGTCCAAAAAGGCATTTTGATGGTCTACCCGTCCCAGTTTTTTCAGTGCACCCGTCAGGTACAGCAACGCTTCCGACAGCGTTGTTTTGCCCGCATCCACATGCGCCAGAATACCGATGACAATTCGTTTCATAGTTTCCTTCTCATTGATTGGTTTATGATATTATATCAAAAAAGTAGTCAAAGCACAAGACATTCCAGACGCTGCACGCGCATAACATTTTTCCCTTTTAAAACGCCAATATTGAAATTTTTGCACATAATTTGCGCATCTTTTCCATGAAGAGCAGCAATTTCATCTCATATTACGGTTTTTTGCGCACAAAATACTATCAGCAAATCCCCAAAAACAAAAATCAAACAAAAGGAGAGAACATCATGACTAACACGAAAAATGGTTCTAATCAGGGTATGGTTCCGGAAGCACGCGCTGCAATGGATCGCTTTAAGATGGAGGCGGCAGCCGACCTTGCTGTCTCTTCTCCATCTTAAACCATTCCCAACCACATTACATACCGGCTCACACCCAAAACGGTCGTTTTCTGCTTTTGCGGGAGACGGCCGTTTGTACATAGTCGCAGAAATTGTTTTGCGAAATGGGGAGAAATTTGGTATAATACTGCACATCAGAATCCCACATATCGCCTTGGCGAGGAAAGGATGGGTGCCATGATGGCAAAGTCATTATATTCCGTGATTGTCGCAGATGATGAAGATGAATTAAGGGAAGCCGTATGCACCATGATTCCCTGGGAGGACTACGGTTTCCGTCTGGTGGACAGCGCCAGCAACGGGCTGGATGCCTTGCAGATGGTGGAGGAATGCGAGCCTGACCTGTTGCTCACCGATATTCGGATGCCTTTCATTTCGGGCATTGAGCTTGCCCGACAGGTGCGCGAGATCCGTCCTGCCACGAACATCGCTTTTCTCAGCGGCTATGACGATTTTGAATACGCCAAGCAGGCAATCCAGTATAACATTATCAGCTATATGCTCAAACCCCTGACCATGGAGGGGCTGAGCAAGGAGCTGCAAAATATCCGGCAGAAGATCGATGCCCAGTTCGCCATGTTCCGGCAAGCCTCTCCTAACCCCAGCGGGCTGGATATGCAGACCGCGATGCTGATGCCACTGGTGCTGGACGATTACGCCGAGGCGGACGGCGAAGCGCGGGCCAAGGCCTATGCCCGCCAGTGCGGCTTGCTGCGCGATCTGGATGACCGGCCCCACTATGTTGTGATGGTGTCCACCCTGCTGGAAGCGGACGGCGGCAACTGCACCGCACCCTCCTTTGTAGCGTCTGTCAACCGGCTGGCAACCAAATATCTGCGGGGCGCCCATTTCTTCGCTTCCGGCAAAGTGATCTCCGTGCTGCTGGGCAATCCCTCCGAGTTTGACAAGTATCTTCACATTCTGGCCGACGAAATCCCCCAGATGGCTGATCGTGTACTGGGCAAATGCTGCCGCATCGGCATCAGCCGTGCAACGCACAACCTGACCGCCCTCCACAATGCCTACCGGGAGGCGATGGAGGCCCTCCGGCAGGGCGATGGCATGGAAAGCGGCGCACAATTCATCAGCGACCTGAACCCGGCCGTCAAGGGCGGCGAGCTGCTGTGCAAGCGGGCCATGGAAGCGCTCAACCAACATTATATGGATGCGGACCTCTCTCTGGTATCGCTCAGCGGAATGCTGACTGTCAGCCCCAACCATCTTTCCACCTGCATCAAAAAATACACCGGCGAAACCTTCATCAATATCCTCATTCGCAAGCGGATGGAGGCTGCCCGCGATTTACTGGTCTCCTCCCCGCTGAAAATTCAGGAAATTGCCCAGCGATGCGGCTACACCGACCAGCACTATTTCAGCTACTGCTTTAAAAAATACTGTGGCGAATCCCCCAGCACAATGCGCCGCAGGTTGGATCGGGAAAAGGCGGGTGACACATTGTGAAAGACGGTGTCTCCCGCACAGGTCTGCGCATCACCACCATTCTGGTCTCCATGGTGCTGGGCGTGGTCGCGGTGATCCTGTGCTGCTGCATCCTGCTTTTTCTCAACCGTTACCGCAGCGCCATGGTACAAAGCGCCCTGACCAGCAGCGATCAAGCCGTTTCACAGGTTTCCAACACGGTCGGGAACTATCTACAAAGCATGGAGCAGGCGATGTCGCTGGTGGAGTGGTCCATGCTGGAAAGCGCCGACAACCGGAACCAGCTTTTGGACGCTTTTCTCACCTTTCGCCCGGATGTCGTGGCGGTGACCAGCTACTCGCCCTCCGGCAAAATGCTTGACTGCTGGTGTCTTGACCGGGCCCCCCGGGAAAACATTTACCAAAACCTTTCTTTCAATCTGGAACGGGCCCGCGCCTCGGGCGGCGCTTATATGACTGCCCCGCACGTGGAGAGCATCTTCGAGGGCTATTATCCCTGGGTGGTGACCATGACCGTCCCGCTGGAGTCCGGCAATCAGACGTCTTGGGTCTCGCTCGACCTGAGCTTTTCCAGCATCTCCACCTACATCAATAATGTCAGCATCGGCCAGCGCGGCTACTGCTTTCTGATGGACAAAGAGGGCAATATCGTTTACCACCCACAGCAGCAGCTGCTGTACGCAGGCCTGAAATCAGAGGACACCACCTCTCTGGCATCACTGGAAGACGGCGCCTATGTCGATGACACCGTGATCTATTCCGTCACCAGCGTGGCGGGCAGCGACTGGCGAATTGTGGGCGTCAGCTATGTGGACGAAATGGTCAACCGCAGCTTCCGCGAAATGATCCGCCTGTCCTTGGTGCTTGGGGTGGCGCTGCTTGCGGCTGCGGTACTGACGAGTGTGCTTCTCTCCCGCCTGCTGGCGCGCCCGCTGCGCGGTCTGGCCGACGCGATGGAGCGTTTTGAGACCGATGCCGACCACTTTACCTACCTGCCCGTGGGCGGCACGCGGGAGGTGCAGGAGCTGTCCGGCTCCTTCGAGCATATGGTGCTGCGCATCCAGCGCCTTATGTCCACCGTGCGCGAGGAAGAGGTCAACCTGCGCAAAACCGAGCTGAAAGCCCTGCAAGCCCAAATCAATCCCCACTTTCTGTACAATACTTTGGATTCCATCGCATGGATGTGCGAACAGGGCCGCAATGACGACGCGGTCAAGATGATCCATGCGCTCGCCCGCTTGTTCCGCATCAGCATCAGCAAAGGGCACGAACTTATTCCGATCGCCAAGGAGATCGAGCATGCGGAAAGCTATCTGCAAATCCAGAAATACCGCTATAAAAACCAGTTTACCTATGAATTCGATGTAGACCCTGCGTGTCTCAACTACTACTGCAACAAGATCACCCTGCAACCCATCATTGAGAACGCCATCAACCACGGCCTTGATCTGCTGGTGGATGAAGGCCGCATCACCGTCCAGGTGCGGCAGGACGGAGAGGACATCGTATTCAAGGTGCAGGACAACGGCGTAGGCATGAGCGATGAGCTGATCCGCTCCATTCTGGCGCATGAGCCGGAGGACCGCACCGGTATCGGCATCCGCAATGTCAACGACCGGCTGCAAATCTATTTCGGCAAGCAGTACGGCCTGCGCATCACCAGCGAACCGGATGTAGGAACCTGCGTGGAGATCCGCATGCCCAAGATACAGGAGGGGGATTATGAAGCGAAATAGATGGCGCGCAGGATGGGCTGCTCTGCTTTGCATCCTGCTGTGCGGCTGCTCGACAGGCACCGACTACTCCCGGCAGCATACGGTAACGCTGGTGTCCAAGTCCACGCAGACCGAGTTTTGGCTGTCCGTCTTTGCCGGGGCGGAGGCCGCCGCCACCGAATATAACCTCAAGCTCAACATCATCGGCCCGGATACCGAAGAAGACTATGAAACCCAGAATCAGATGGTGGCCGATGCGGTGAGCGAAGGCGCGGAAGCCATTGTTTTTTCCGCCATCGACTATGAAAACAACGCTGCTGCGATCGATGCCGCCGCCAAAGAGGGCGTCAAAATCGTAGCCATCGACAGCAATGTGGACTCCGAGGCCGTCAGCACCTACATCGGCACCGATAATTACGCCGCCGGACAAATGGCGGCGCAGGCGGCTCTTGAGCGGGTCAAAACGCCGCTGAAGGTTGGCATCGTCAATTACGACATCAGCAGCGCCAACGGACAGGAACGGGAACAGGGTGCGCTGGATGCCTTTGCCGACAGCGGTCGGGCTGAAGTCGTCAGCGTCATCAACACGCTGGCAGAAGCCAGCCACGCCAAAAAGGATACCACTACCCTGCTTTCCATTCACCCGGAAATCAACGTCTTGCTGGCCTTTAACGAACCGACCAGTGTGGGCGCCGCTCAGGCGATCGAGCAGCTGGGCTTGTGCAATTCGGTCTTTCTGGTCGGCTTTGACTCCAATGTTGCCACCGTAGACGGCCTGCAAGAAGGCTCGGTCGATGCCCTCATTGTGCAGAACCCCTACGCCATGGGCTATCTGGGTGTGGAAAGCGCCTATAAGCTGCTTGCCGGACAGGCGGGCAGCATGGAGCGTATTGTAGACACCTCCACACAGATCGTAGATCGGAACAACCTTTTCGAGGTGGACAGCCAAAAAGCGCTCTTCGCGTTTGACTCCCGATAAAATTGTGCATGATGCACAATTTTATCGGGATAATTTTTTGTCTAATCATAAATTTCAATGAAATTTACCCCTTCTGCGGTGATTTTTCACCTTGTTTTTCCACTTGGTTTCCTCTACAATGAAAGCAAGCAGGAAGGAACTTTGGTAGAAAGTCCCTCCCAATTCAAAAGGAGAAAAGGAGAATCATTATGAAGAAAAAGGTACTTGCGCTTACCCTGGCTGCCGCGATGATGGCCAGCATGGCTGCCTGCTCTTCGGGCGGCAACAATTCGGACGCTGCGCAGAACGACAGCGGTACGCAGGCGACGGAGGTCGCTAACAAGGATAAGCCCTTAGTATGGTTCAACCGTCAGCCTTCCAACAGCTCCACCGGCGAGCTGGATATGAACGCTCTGCAGTTCAACGACAATACTTACTACGTAGGCTTTGACGCCAACCAGGGCGCCGAGCTCCAGGGCACCATGATTCTGGACTACGTAAAGGCTAACATCGACACCATCGACCGCAACGGCGACGGCATCATCGGTTATGTACTGGCCATCGGCGATATCGGCCACAACGACTCCATCGCCCGTACCCGCGGCGTTCGCGCAGCACTCGGCACGGCTGTGGAAACCAACGGCGCGATCAACAGCGATCCGGTCGGCAGCAACGCTGACGGCTCCGCTACCGCTGTTAAGGACGGCTCTCTGGAAGTCAACGGCAAGACCTACATCGTCCGTGAGCTGGCTTCTCAGGAAATGAAGAACTCCGCTGGTGCAACTTGGGACGCTGCTACCGCTGGTAACGCGATCGGCACCTGGGCTTCCTCTTTCGGCGATCAGATCGACATCGTAGCCTCCAACAACGACGGCATGGGCATGTCCATGTTCAACGCTTGGTCCAAGGCAAACAAGGTTCCGACCTTCGGCTATGACGCAAACGCTGACGCAGTTGCTGCTATCGCAGAAGGCTACGGCGGCACCATCAGCCAGCACGCTGACGTTCAGGCTTACCTGACCCTCCGCGTACTGCGCAACGCGCTGGACGGCGTTGACATCGACACCGGTATCGGCACGGCAGATGACGCCGGCAACGTACTGAGCGACGACGTTTACTACTACGACGAAGCAGCTCGCTCCTACTACGCTCTGAACGTAGCAGTTACCGCTGACAACTACACCGAGTTCACCGATTCGACCAAGGTTTACGAGCCTGTCAGCAATCAGCTGGATGCATCCGCTCATCCCGAGAAGAGCGTATGGCTGAACATCTACAACGCTGCTGATAACTTCCTGAGCGCTACCTATCAGCCGCTGCTGCAGAACTATGACGATCTGCTCAACCTGAAGGTCGAGTACATCGGCGGCGACGGCCAGACCGAGGCTAACATCACCAACCGCCTGAGCAACCCGAGCGCTTACGACGCCTTCGCCATCAACATGGTTAAGACCGACAACGCTGCTTCCTACACTGCTCTGCTGAGCCAGTGATACGGGTTCAACCCCTTTAAGCCAAACAACAAGTAACAAGCCTATGTAATTGGGGAGAAGGAATTCTCCGTCTTAGGAGAAGCAATTCTCCATACGGAAGAAGACCTTCTCCCCAATCGTGTTTTTCAAGAAAACCGTGGCGGATCAACTTGGGTCCGCCCAATCTGGCAATATTGCATAAACGGGAGTAACGAGAATGGCAGATGCAAAAAATGATATTGTCCTGTCAATCCGCGGCATGAGCAAATCGTTCGGCCGTAACCGCGTGCTGGATCACATCAATCTGGATGTCAAGCGCGGAACGGTCATGGGCCTGATGGGTGAAAACGGCGCCGGTAAGTCCACGATGATGAAGTGCCTGTTCGGCACCTATCAGAAGGACGAAGGAAAGATCTTCCTTAACGGCAAAGAGATCAACTTCTCCGGCCCCAAGGATGCCCTGGAAAACGGGATCGCCATGGTACATCAGGAACTCAACCAATGTCTGGAGCGCAACGTGATCGACAACCTGTTCCTGGGCCGGTACCCCACCAATTCTGTGGGCATGGTGGACGAAGGCAGGATGAAAAAGAAAGCTTCGGAACTGTTCCGCAAGCTGGGCATGACGGTCAACCTGACCCAACCCATGCGGAATATGTCCGTTTCCCAACGACAGATGTGCGAAATCGCCAAAGCAATTTCCTATAACTCTCAGGTAATTGTTCTGGATGAGCCCACCTCCTCCCTCACCGTGCAGGAGGTTGATAAACTCTTTGAAATGATGCGGATGCTCAAGGAACAGGGCATTGCTCTGATCTACATCTCGCATAAGATGGACGAAATCTTTGAGATCTGCGATGAGATCTCCGTGCTCCGCGACGGCAATCTGGTTATGACCAAGCCCTCGCAGGAGACCAACATGAACGAACTGATCACCGCCATGGTAGGCCGCTCGCTGGAAAGCCGCTTCCCGCCGGTGGACAACACGCCGGGAGACACCATTTTGTCGGTGCAGCACCTCTCCACCAAATACGCACCCTATCTGCAGGATGTGTCCTTTGATGTGAAGGAAGGCGAAATCTTCGGCCTGTACGGTCTGGTCGGCGCCGGACGTACCGAGCTACTGGAAACCATCTTCGGCGTGCGCACGCGCGCTGCGGGACGTGTTTACTTCAAGAACCGCCTGATGAACTTCAACAGCGCCAGAGAGGCGATCGAGCACGGCTTCGCCTTGATTACCGAGGAACGCAAGGCCAACGGCCTGTTCCTCAAGTGCGACCTCACCTTTAACACGACCATTGCAAATCTGGATCAGTACAAGAGCGGCCTTGCCTTGTCCGACAACCAGATGATTAAGGCCACCAACAAGGAAATCAAAATCATGCACACCAAGTGCATGGGCCCCGATGATATGATCTCCAGCCTGTCCGGCGGCAACCAGCAAAAGGTTATCTTCGGCAAGTGGCTGGAACGCGAACCTCAAGTCTTTATGATGGACGAACCCACACGAGGTATCGACGTGGGTGCCAAATACGAGATTTACGAGCTGATCATCAAAATGGCCAAGCGCGGCAAGACCATCATCGTCGTCTCTTCTGAAATGCCCGAGATTCTCGGCATCACCAACCGCATTGGCGTCATGTCCAACGGACATCTCTCCGGCATTGTCAACACCAACGAGACCGATCAGGAAGAGCTTTTGCGGCTTAGCGCAAAATACCTGTAGTAGGAGAAATCGCTTATGGCATCAACAAGTACAAAAATTCTTACGGCTGAGCAGGAAGCGAAGCTCCGCCAGCCCATCGACGAATACGTCGGTAAAATTCAGGATCAGATCAACGATCTGCGCGAGGAAGGCACCGATAAGGTGATCGAAATCCAAAGCGCCATCGACAGCCTGAAGCGGGATAAAATCTACACCGCTCAGGAAAAAGAGGCCCGCATTCGGGAACTCCAATCCGAACTGGAAAAAGCCAAAGCAGTTGAGAATCGAAACAAGGATGCCATTGCCAAGCTGATTGGCGATGCAGAGAATTACTTAAAGGCCCACTTTGATTCGGATTACTATCAGAAGGTAATTGCCAGCTGCAAGGATGAAAAGGTACTGGCTGAGGAGAAATACCGTTTGGCCGTTGCCAAGCTGAATCAGGGCCATCAGAGCACGATGTCCAAGCTCAGCGACGCGCATGAGATTAAGGATGAGAAATACGTCCACAAAAACCGTCTCTTCGACGCGAAAATGCAGCGGATCAAGAACTTGCAGGAGATCAAAGACCGGCAGCACGCCGCCTTTGAGCACAAGTATCACCTGATCGACCTGCTGCGCATGTCCAAATTCACCTTTGGCGAGTCCATGGCGCAGCGTTGGGAGAACTACAAGTACACCTTCAATCGCCGTGACTTCCTGCTGAAAAACGGCTTGTACATCGCCATCATCATCATCTTCATCGCTCTGTGTATCATCACGCCGCTGGTGAAGAACGTACAGCTGCTGACGGTGAACAACGTGCTGAACATTTTGCAGCAGGCGTCGCCGCGTATGTTCCTTGCTTTGGGCGTTGCCGGCCTGATTCTGCTCGCCGGCACCGACCTGTCCATCGGCCGTATGGTTGGTATGGGCATGACCGCAGCCACCATCGTAATGCATCAGGGCATCAACACCGGTTCTGTGTTCGGTCATATCTTTGACTTCACCAGCCTGCCGGCAATCGCCCGCGTGCTGCTTGCGCTGGTTGTCTGCATCGTATTGTGCACCGTGTTCACCACGATCGCCGGTTTCTTTACGGCGAAGTTCAAGATGCATCCCTTCATTTCCACCATGGCGAACATGCTGGTCATCTTCGGTCTGGTCACCTATTCCACCAAGGGCGTATCCTTCGGTGCAATTGACCCGAACATTCCCAACATGATTATTCCCCGCATCAACAACTTCCCCACCATCATCCTGTGGGCCGTTGCAGCGGTGGTCATCGTATGGTTCATCTGGAACAAGACCACTTTCGGCAAGAACCTGTACGCAGTAGGCGGCAACCCGGAATCCGCTGCTGTATCCGGTATCTCTGTATTCTGGGTCACCGTAGGCGCATTCGTCTTGGCCGGTATCCTCTATGGCTTCGGTGCTTGGCTGGAATGCATCCGTATGGTTGGTTCGGGTTCCGCAGCTTACGGCCAAGGCTGGGAAATGGACGCGATCGCGGCCTGCGTAGTCGGTGGTATCTCGTTTACCGGCGGTATCGGTAAGATTTCCGGCGTAGTCGTCGGTGTATTCATCTTCACCGCCCTGACTTACTCGCTCACCACGCTGGGCATCGACACCAACCTGCAATTCGTATTCTCCGGCATCATCATTCTGGTAGCCGTTATGCTCGACTGCCTGAAGTACGTGCAGAAGAAGTAAGCAAACCATTTCTTAAAAACGAAAAGCCGCTGCAAGGCAACTATAAAGGCCCCGCCTGCTTGCAGCGGCTTTCTATTTACATTTACCGAAAAAAAGATGTATACTGTGTTTGAAAGCAGCGTCCCGGTCTGCCGGGGCCAAAAGGAGTGAAGACAACCATGCAAAAATTAGGCGATGTACGCCGCGCACTGGATGCCGGAGAACTGAACGAGCCGTTGTCCCATCTGCTGTATGATGATCTGGCAGCCGCCCGCGAGCGGATTGCAAAAGTACTGGACGAATTTCAGAAAACCTTTGGTGTCGGAGACGACGCCCCCGTCGCTTTGTGCTCTGCCCCCGGCCGCACGGAGATTGGCGGCAACCATACCGACCATCAGCACGGCCGCGTTCTGGCCGGTGCGGTCGATCTAGACTTTTTGGCCTGTGCCAGCCCGAACGGCACCAACACCATCCGCTTCCAGTCCGAAGGCTGGCCCATGGTGGAGGTCGCACTGGATACGCTTGACCCCAAGGAGGAAGAAAAGGAAAGCACGGCCGCTTTGGTACGTGGCATGGCGGCACAGGCAGCCCAGAAAGGCTATACCGTAGCGGGCTTTGATGTGTATGCCACATCCAGCGTGCTGCCTGGTTCCGGCCTGTCCTCCTCTGCTGCATGCGAAGTGCTGCTGGGCGTCATTGAAAACCATCTGTTCTGCCATGATGAGCTTGACCCGGTGACGATCGCTCAAATGGGCCAAAAAGCAGAAAATGTGTATTTCGGCAAACCCTGCGGCCTGATGGATCAGACTGCCTCCTCGGTCGGCGGCGCTGTAACGATCGACTTTGCCGACCCTGCCGCTCCGATTGTTCGGGCGCTGCAAGTGGATCTGGACAGCTTGGGCTATGCGCTGTGCATCATTAACTGCGGCGCAGACCACGCTGATCTGACCGATGAATACGCCGCAGTCCCCAGAGAGATGCGGTCGGTAGCCGCTTTCTTCGGCAAAGAGGTGCTGCGTGAGATCAAAGAATCCGATGTGCTGACCAATCTGCCTGCGCTGCGCAAAGCAGTGGGCGATCGTGCGGTACTTCGTGCGCTCCACTTCCTGGCCGACAACGAGCGGGTAGCTAAGCAGGCGGACGCGCTGGCAAAGGGCGATATGGATACCTTCCTCGCTCTGGTCAACGAGTCCGGTCACTCCTCTTGGGAGCAGCTGCAAGACATTACCCCCGCCGGTGCGGTGCAGGAACAGTCCATGGCGATTGCCCTGACCGTGGCACAGCGCGCGCTGAACGGCCGCGGCGCCTACCGTGTGCACGGCGGCGGCTTTGCCGGAACCATTCAGGCCTTTGTTCCGCTGGACATTCTCGCGGCGTTCCGCAGCGAGATCGAAGGTGCGCTGGGCGCTGGCTGCTGCCATGTGCTGCGCATCCGACCCGTTGGCGGTACGGTACTCTGGTCTTAACCCCTATTGATTGCGATGATGTGAAAGGAGACCTGTAACATGGCAATTTTAGTGCTGGGCGGAGCCGGCTATATCGGTTCCCATACGGTATATGAGCTGATCGACGCGGGCCGGGAGGTCGTGGTGGCAGACAATCTGCAAACCGGCTTCCGTGCCGCGGTTCACCCCAAAGCAAAATTCTATCAGTTGGATATCCGGGATCAGAAGGCTCTGGATACCCTGTTCGAGACCGAGCAGATCGACGGCGTAATCCATTTCGCCGCTTCCTCTCAGGTCGGGGAATCCATGTCCGACCCGCTCAAGTATTATGACAACAACCTGCACGGCACCATGGTACTGCTTCAGTCCATGGTGGCGCACGGCATCGACAAAATCGTTTTCTCCTCCACCGCCGCAACCTACGGCGAGCCGGAGCGCGTGCCGATTCTAGAGGATGACCCCACCCATCCCACCAACTGCTATGGTCAGACCAAGCTGGACATGGAGCATATGATGGGTTGGGTATCCCGGGCGCACGGCCTGAAATATGTTGCCCTGCGGTATTTCAACGCCTGCGGCGCACATGCTTCCGGTCAGATCGGTGAGGCACACAATCCGGAAACTCACCTGATCCCCCTCATCCTGCAAGTGCCTCTGGGCCAGCGCGAGAAGATCAGTGTGTTTGGCGAGGACTATCCCACCAAGGACGGCACCTGCGTTCGTGACTACATTCATGTCACCGATCTGGCACAGGCGCACATTCTGGCGCTGGACTACCTGATGAACGGTGGCGAAAACAACGTATTCAATCTGGGCAACGGCGTAGGATTCACGGTAAAGGAAGTTATCGACGTCGCGCGTTCTGTAACCGGCCATCCGATCCCCGCCGAAATGGCGCCCCGTCGCGCTGGTGACCCGGCGCAGCTCATCGCTTCCTCGGAGAAGGCGGTCAATGTGCTGGGCTGGAAGCCGGAATACAATGACCTGTCCACCATTGTCGCCTCCGCTTGGGCGTGGCACAAGAGCCATCCCCACGGCTATACGGAGGGTTGAGTATGGAACGTGACCAAGCCATTGCGATGCTGGTGACCTATGCACTGCGCAAAGGTCTGATCCAGCCCTGTGAAGAGATCTGGGCGACAAACGCCCTGCTGGGCGTGCTCAAGCTGGACAGCTACACGCCCCCGGAGACGGAAATGCCTGCGGACATTGATCTGCCTGCCGTGCTGAACGCGCTGCTGGACGATGCGCATACGCGCGGCGTACTGGAGGAAAACTCCATCGTCTACCGTGATCTGTTTGATACCGCGCTGATGGGCGTACTTACGCCCCGTCCCGCGCAGGTCATCGACACCTTCCAATCCCTGCGGCAGGAAAGCCCGGAAAAGGCCACCGATTGGTACTATCGCTTTAGTCAGGACACCAACTATATCCGCCGTGACCGCATCGCAAAGGATGTGCAGTGGAAGGCGCCCACCGACTACGGCGAGCTGGACATCACCATTAACCTGTCCAAGCCGGAGAAGGACCCCAAGGCCATCGCCGCGGCCCGCAATATGCCGGCTTCGGCCTATCCCCGCTGCCTGCTGTGCGCGGAAAACGAAGGATATGCCGGTCGGGTCAATCATCCCGCCCGTCAGAACCACCGCATTGTCCCCATCACCATCAACGACTCGCCGTGGTTCCTACAATACTCTCCCTATGTGTACTACAACGAGCACTGCATCTGCTTTAACGCAGTTCACACCCCGATGAAGATTGACCGGGCGTGCTTTGCCAAGCTGCTGGACTTCGTAGGACAGTTCCCGCATTATTTCGTTGGTTCCAACGCCGACCTGCCTATTGTGGGCGGCTCTATTCTGGCGCACGACCACTTCCAGGGCGGACGGTACACTTTCGCCATGGCGAAAGCGCCGGTCGAAACACCGTTTTCCTTCCCCGGCTACGAGGATGTGCAGTCCGGCATCGTCAAGTGGCCGATGTCAGTGGTGCGTCTCACCGCCGCCGACCCGCAGCGGCTCATTGATCTGGCCGACCGCATCCTGACCTCGTGGCGCGGCTACACCGACGAGAGCGCGGTCATCTACGCCGAAACGGACGGCGAGCCGCACAACACCATCACTCCCATTGCCCGCCGTCGCGGCAGCGACTATGAGCTGGATCTGGTGCTGCGCAACAATCTCACCACCCCGGAGCATCCTTTGGGCCTGTACCATCCCCACGCAGAACTGCACCATATCAAAAAGGAGAACATCGGCCTGATCGAAGTGATGGGGCTGGCGGTCCTGCCTGCCCGTCTCAAAAACGAGCTGGCAGCTGTGGCGCAAAAGCTCGTTTCCGGCGAAGATCTGTCGGCCGATCCCCTCACTGCTCCGCATGCCAGCTGGGCTATGGGCTTCCGGGACAAGTACGAGCTCACCGCAGACAACGCGCTGGACGCGGTATACAAAGAGACCGGCCTCGTCTTTGCCAAGGTGCTGGAGCACGCCGGCGTATATGCCCGCACGCCCGAAGGCAAGGAAGCCTTCCTCCGATTCTTAAGGCAGGTGTAAAAAATGATAGACTTCAGACGGCAACCTTTCGGTGTAACCGCTGACGGACGAGCGGTAGATCAGTGGACGCTGCGCGCCGGTTCCTATGCCGTGCAGGTGCTGACCTATGGCGGCGTTTTACGCTCCTTTATCGTGCCTGCGCCGGAAGGCAGCCGGGATATCGTGCTGGGATACGACAGTCTGGCAGAATACGAATCGCAGGACAAGTATCTGGGCGCGCTGGTAGGCCGCGTGGCCAACCGCATCGGCGGCGCAGCTTTCGATCTGGACGGTATCCACTACCCCTTGGCAGCCAACAACGGCCCCAACTGCCTGCATGGCGGTCTGCGCGGCTTTGACCGCGCGGTATGGAAGGCGCAAACCGAAAACAACTCCTTGGTGCTGACCCATGTCAGCCCCGCCGGAGAAGAGGGGTTCCCCGGCACACTCAAGGTGACAGTGACCTACACCCTCACCGAGGACGGAACGCTCACGCTGGACTATCAGGCCAAAAGCGATGCCGTTACCCTGTGCAACCTGACCAACCACAGCTACTTCAATCTGTTAGGGCACGCTCACGGCTCGCTGGAGGGTCAGCAAGTGCAGATCTGGGCGGACGCCATCACGGAGACTGATGCCGACAGCACGCCTACCGGCGTCCTGCTTCCGGTGGAGGGCACACCCTTTGATCTGCGCTCGCCCCGCGACTTCCTGCAAGGGTTGGCAATGGAGCATCCACAGCTGACGCTGGGCAACGGATACGACCACAACTTCACGCTGCACACCACGCCGGTCTCTCCTCTGAGTCTGGCGGCACGGGTCAGCGGCGGCGGTCTGTGTCTGGAGTGCTGCACCACCCAGCCCGGCCTGCAGCTCTACACGGCCAATTATCTGGATGGCAGCCCCGGCAAGGGCGGCGCGTGTTACGGCCCGCGGTCGGCTTTCTGCTTGGAAACGCAGGCTTGGCCCGATGCCATCCATCATGCCAATTTCCCCTCTGTCGTGCTTCCGGCAAGGGAAACCTACCACCACACGACCACCTACCGCGTCACCATGCTATAAATCGCATCATGCTAAAACAGCAACCGGGACACTGCAACACGCTTTGCAGTGTCCCGGTTGTTTTTTTATGCATCAGAATAAAAGCACCTCCTATGACACAAATTACCACAAAAGGAGGTGTTTTTGTGAACATCACAGCGCATACCGGTACAATGTCTCCCCCGCCTGCATCGCGGCAAACGCAAACCCGCATCGGCGCAGGCACTTTTTTTGTCAGCCGCCGGTTTGTGGGCGACTGCCCTGTCTGCGACCTGCTCCGGCAACGCGTGCAGCGGGCCGCGCACACAACATCATCCATTGACGAAACGAGCGGCACCGCAGTATAATAAATCGGTGAGCCGGTTCTGAAAGGAGCGAACCACATGAGAACCGGTAATCTGCAACTGGTTTTTGCCTATCTGCGCCTTTCCAACGAAGAGGCGTGCAGCGGCGAATCCTCCAGTATTGCAAACCAGCGACAAATGATTCAGGACTATTGCCATCGCCACAATATTACGCTTGTGCAGGAGTTTGTGGACGACGGCTATTCCGGCGGCAACTTCGACCGCCCGGGGTTTCAGGACATGCTGCGGCAGCTGCGCGACGGCAAAGCCAATATGGTCATCACCAAAGATTTATCCCGTCTCGGACGCGACATGCGAGAGTCCAGCTACTATGCCGAGCAGTTCTTTCCCGAGCATGGCATCCGCTATCTGACGATCGCGGACCACTTCGACAACGCCCGAGAAAATGTCATGGCCCCCTTCCAGTTTGCCATGAATGAAGTCTATCTGCGCGACGGCTCGCGCAAGGTCAAAGAAGTGCTGCGCAGCAAACGGGAAAACGGACAGTATTGCGCCTGTCCGCCCTATGGCTACCGCAAGGACCCGACGGATAAAAACCGTCTGACCCCCGACGAACAGACCGCGCCCATCGTGCGGCGTATTTTCGAGCGGGCAGCCGCCGGGGATTCCTCGCGCAAGATCGCGCTCGACCTGAATGCAGACGGCATCATCCCGCCGCTCAAATACCGCGTCCTGTTCCGCGACGATTTCAGTCCCGAAGGCGCGGCGCGGGCATCCGACCTGTGGAACTACACCACAGTCAAGCGCATCCTGAAAAACCCGGTGTATCTCGGCCACACCCTGCTGGGCAAAAGCCGCAAAGTCAGCGTTAAATCGAAGAAAAAGGTTTCGGTACCGCAAAGCGAATGGGCGGTCACACATGACACGCACCCTCCCCTGATCAGCCCGCCGCTCTATGAGCAGGCGCAGCGCAATCTGGGACGGGGGCAGCGTACCTCTTCGGCCCATGAAACCATTCGGAAAAGCATCTTTTCGGGGATTGCATTCTGCGCGCGGTGCGGACATTCCCTCTGCTCCTGCGGCACGGTCTACAAGGGCGAACGGGAAAAATACTGGTATCTGTCCTGTACCCACCAGCGCGGCGACATCGCTAACCGCTGCGACGGCGTGCGCATCAAGTACGCAGATCTGATGGAAATAGTCCGCCACGATCTCAACCAACTGCTTATGCTGGATGATGCACAAGCCGAAGCGCTGGCCCGCGCAGCCGCAGAAAACGAAAACGGCGCAGCCGAAATCGCTGCAAGGCAGGCTCGATTGCAGCAGGCACGAGCCCGTCTGCTGACGATCGACAAAATTATCACCAAGCTGTACACGGACAACGCCGAAGGGCGGCTGGATAACGATCGGCTGGCGCGCATGGTCGAGGCACTTGAACAGGAATCCGCCTCACATCAGTCGGTCATAGCGGAACTGTCGCAGTCTCTCCCGGCCCCTGAGGACACAGAAGAACGCTTTCGCCGTTTCTTTGCGCTGACAAAGCAGTGCAGCCACATCGATGTACTTGACCGCGAAACGCTGCTGACCTTTGTCGAGCGCATTGAAGTCGGGCCCAAGCAATTTGCCGATGGACGGCGCAAAGCGACCCATCGCAACACACCTTACCGGCAGGATATCCGCATCTATTATCGCTTCATCGGTGAACTCACCACTCAAAGCGAACAAAAGCTGGAATCATCCTGCAATTTTTGACCCATTGTTCTGTATAGCTATTTTAAGATGGCGCAGGTACACCAAGGGAGGTCGGCGTCAACCTGAAGCAGGGCTATAACGGTGATCTGACTTCCCGTCAGGCTGGTTCGATCGGCGGCCAGATGGTCAAGAAGATGATTGAGTCCTACGAGCAGAACCTGGCAAGCCAGGGCTGATCTGAGGCAATAGAAAGCGCGCGGCTTCCGATATAACGGAAACCGCGCGCTTTTTCTTTTTTTGCAGTGAATATCCGGCTTATTCTCAGCCGCGCCACTCGGCAAACATCTGCTCCGCATCGGTCGCGCTCGGCGCTGCAACCAGCTTGTCTGCCAGTTCCTTGCACTCCGCGTACGAATACGCCGCCAGATCAGCCTTGGCCGCCAGCATTGCAGAGGCAGACATGGACAGGTTGGTCACACCCAGACCGCAGAGCACCGGCGCCATGCCCGGCGTACCAGCCATCTCGCCGCACACGCCGACTTCGATGCCATTCTCGTTAGCTGCCTTAGCCGTCATGGCAATCAGGCGCAGCACACCCGGATGCAGCGGACGGTACAGGTAGGAGATCTTCTCGTTGATGCGGTCAACCGCGCAGGAATACTGAATCAGGTCGTTCGTACCGATCGAGAAGAAGTCCACTTCCTTAGCCAGAACATCCGCACAAACAGCAGCCACCGGAATCTCCACCATGATGCCGACCTTGACGTTCGGATTGTGCTCCACACCCTCAGCTGCCAGCAAATCCTTGGCCTGCTGGAGAACCTGCTTGGCGTTGCGAATTTCCTCAATGGAGGAAATCATCGGGAACATGATGCGCAGATTGCCATACTTGGCTGCACGCAGCAGAGCACGCAGCTGAGTCAGGAACAGATCGGTCTTGTTCAGGCAGATACGGATCGCACGATAGCCGAGGAAGGGGTTCTGCTCCTTCTCCAGCTCAAGTGCGGGTACTTCCTTATCGCCGCCGATATCCAGCGTACGGATGATGACCGGCTTGCCTGCCATGGTCTCGCACGCTTTCTTATATGCCTCGAACTGCTCTTCCTCGCTCGGAAGATCGTCGCGGTCCATAAACAGGAACTCGGAACGGAACAGGCCAACGCCTTCGCCGCCCAGTTCCGCTACGCGGACTGCGTCATCCGGCGTACCGATATTGCCTTCGATTACGATGCGGCGGCCGTCGCTCGTTGCGCCCTGACGATCCTTGAACTGCGCCAACATCGCCTTGCGCTCGTCCTCTGCCTTTTTCTTCTCGGCAAACTGCGCCAGCGTCTCCGCATCCGGATCGACCACAACTTCGCCTGCCACGCCGTCCAGCAGCAGCTCAGCGCCGTCTTCAATGCCGTCCACCTTATCGCCTGCGCCTGCGATAGCCGGAATGCCCATCGAACGCGCCATAATCGCAGAATGGCTGGTGCGGCCGCCGATGCGGGTGATAAAGCCGACAACCGGCTTGGAACCGATCTTCGCCGTGTCGGACGGTGTCAGATCGTTGGCAATGATGATGCACGGTTCGGTGATGGAATCAATCGCATTGTCCGCAATGCCCTTGAGGTTCTTGAGCACTCGCTTGGAAATATCTCCGATATCCGCTGCGCGCGCCTGCATATATTCGTCGTCCATGGCACGGAACATCGCCTGGAAATTCTCACAGTTGACAAAGCAGGCATACTCTGCACAGACCTTTTCCTCTTCCACCAGATTGGTCATGCCCTCGATAAAATCCGGGTCGTCCAGCATGAGCAGGTGTGCGTCAAAAATCTCCGCTTCCGCCGCACCGATATTCTTCTCCGCCTCATCGCGCAATGCTTCAATCTGCTTTTTCGCATTTGCCACAGCATCGGTCACACGTTTCTGCTCGGCCGCAACATCTGTGATGCTGTCCTTGACGACCGTCAGATCCTCCTCCTTGATGACCAAAGCCTTGGCGTGTGCAAGCCCCTCCGAAACGCCGATCGCTTTAAACTTGACCATAGCCATATCCTCCTGTTTTCTTGTATTTCTTATACAAAAACCATATGCATTTCTCAACTTATATTGTATAATATTTCCGCCATTTCGTCAAGGGCACAGAACATTTTTCAGAAAACTTGCAAGAATTGAAAAATTACTATGCCTATCCGTCCGTTTTCTGCTATACTTATACCATTCTACATCTGATCATTTACAGGAGGAATGACAACCATGGCAAACCGTTGCACCCATATTCCCGAAATCATGCTGCCCCGTGAGGGCACGGATCTTTCCAAATGGGCGGTCATCGCCTGCGACCAATACACCTCCCAGCCCGAATACTGGGCCGAGACCGATCGCACGGTTGGCGATGCGCCCTCCACGCTGCGTCTGACGCTGCCCGAAGTCTATCTGGAAGAGAATGACGTTGCCGAGCGCACCGAGCAAATTCACCGCACCATGCACCAGTACATCGAGGACGGCACGCTGCGCACGCTGCCCGCAGGTGTGATCCTGACCGAGCGCTGGTCGGGCGGCTCGTGCCCGCGCCGCGGCATCGTGATGGCGGTCGATCTGGAAGCCTATGAATACACCCCCGGTTCGGCCTCGCTTATCCGCCCGACGGAAAAAACCGTAGTCGAGCGTATCCCGCCGCGTCTCAAGGTTCGTCAGGGCGCATGCATCGAGCTGCCGCACATCATGATTCTGATCGACGACCCGGACCGTCAGATCATCGAGCCGCTGTTTGACCAGACGGCAAAGCTGGAAAAAGTATACGACACCGACCTGATGCAAAACGGCGGCCACATCACCGGCTGGTTCATCCCCAAGGGCGAGCAAACCGACAAAATCGAAGCGGGACTGGAATCCCTGTGCGACCGCGAAACCTTCAACCGCAAGTACGGCTGCACGGACGCGCAGGCCCTGCTGCCTTACGCAGTAGGCGACGGCAACCACTCCATGGCGACCGCCAAAGCCTACTGGGAGGAAGTCAAGGCCGGCCTGTCCGCTGAAGAGCAGGCAAATCACCCCGCGCGTTTCGTGCTGGTCGAGGTGGTCAATATCCACGATGAAAGCCTGATTATCGAACCGATTCACCGCATTCTGTTCGGTGTGGATACGAATGAGCTGCTGGATGGCCTGACCGCATTCTACGAAGCGCAGGGCTGCAAGGCCTATATTGCGGACGAAGCGCCCGCAGATACCGCGGCACATATTTTCCCGTTCAGCGCTGCGGACAAGACCGGCGTGCTGGTGGTCGAGAACCCCAAGTGGTCCATCCCGGTTGCCACCATGCAGACTGCGCTCGACGACTATCTGGAAGGCCATCCGTCCGCGCGCATCGACTACATCCACGGTGCGGATGTCATCTGCAATCTTGCCGAAAAGCCCGGCAATCTGGGCTTCATCCTGCCGGACATCGCCAAAAATGACCTGTTCCGCGGCGTTGTCTTTGACGGCGTGCTGCCGCGCAAGACTTTCTCCATGGGCGAAGCGCATGAAAAGCGCTACTATATGGAAGCCAAGACGATCGTCAAGTAATATCCTGTTCGGAATCGGACGCAGCCTGACCGGCTGCGTCCTTTTTTGTCCAGTCGAGAACGGCCTCGTCCCCTTCCACCCGGCAAAGCACAAACGCCGGCGCCAATGCAAACGGTCGGTCGGACGCAAACGCACAGTGCAAACGCAGCCCCTGCTGTATGTATTCTGCGCGCACCGCCCCGCTATCCAGCAGCGCATCCAGCACTGCATCCCCCGTCCGCAGCGGCGGCTTCTCCGTCTGCGGAACCGGCGCTGGCTTTTCGTCTTGTGGAGTCGGCTCCACCTTAGGCACTGGCGCGTCCTGATGCATGGGCTGCTCCGCCAGATAGAACGCCGTGGGCGGCCTGTCTGTGCAGCCCGCCGCTTTGAGCGTCTCTTTGGACAAATGCCGCCGCAACCGCAGACGACCGTTTTCCGGCGCAGGCAGGCCGACCAGCAGCGGCGCACCATCGGTTTCTCCGTAACAGCGCAGCAGCAGCGCACCGGACGGCATGGCACAATCCACTTCGATCTGCACACCGTATGCATCCGGCTCCCACAACAGCCAGCCTGCCGGTTCGCCTGCATAGTTTACCGTCGCGCGCATCGACCCGCACCTCCTCAAAAAAACGCGTATCCTGCTAACAGGATACGCGTTTTGCCTTGCGGATATGCCCTCAGCCCTGCACCGAGTCAAGACCGAAACTGACCGCCAGCGCTTCGTCCACATGACGCATCGCTTTTTCATCCAGCGATCCCATTTTCTCGCGCAGCCGCCGCTTATCCAGCGTGCGGATTTGCTCGGTCAGAATGATGGAATCCTTGGTCAGGCCGTAATTGGGGGCGCCGAGCGTGATATGCGTCGGCATTTTGGCCTTGTTGATCTGCGATGTAATGGCGGCGGCAATCACGGTCGGGCTGTACCGGTTGCCTACATTGTTCTGTACGATCAGCACCGGGCGGATACCGCCCTGCTCACTGCCGACCACCGGGCTGAGATCGGCATAGTAAATATCTCCCCGTTTGATGCTGGTATCCACGTTGGTTCACACTCCGATGAAATAGATTTGCGGTTTGTCCGCAAACCTATTTTCCCCGCACTGCGCAAAAATATAACAGTCGTCTGCTGATTTGCACAGATACCGGTGGGAATTTCTTCCCGCTTCATCCTATGCAGCGGAGCGTGCAATCGTCAACCCAGATAAAACCGCGGCACGCGGCTGCTTGCCGCACAGATAACTTCATAAGAGATCGTACCCGCGGCCTCGGCGGTGTCCTCCGCCGTCCAGATTTCCGGCCCGAACACGGTCACCTCGTCGCCGCGGCGCACATCTACGCCATCCGGCACGCGCACCATGCACATATCCATGCAGATGCGGCCCAGCACGGGCGCTTTGCGTCCACCCAGCACGACATGCGCTTTGCCCGAGCCGCTGCGCAGGAAACCGTCTGCATAACCGATCGAAACGACCGCCACACGGGTCGGCTCGTCCGTTTCATAGGTACGGCCATAGCTGACCGTGGTATGCACCGGAATATCGCGCACCTGCACCACACGCGCCTTCACGGTCATCGCGGGCCGCAGGTCAAGCACGGGCGGCACGGACGCATCCGGGCGGCAGCCATACAGGATGATACCCGCGCGCGTCATCGTGCAGTGCATACGCGCATAGCTTTGGATCGCGCCGCTGTTGGCACAATGCCGCAGCGGCAGTTCCAGCCCACGCGTTGCCAAGTCATTGCACACATCCGCAAAACGCTGGTACTGCAATTCGGTATACGCTTCACCCTCCGGCACATCCGATACCGCAAAATGCGTAAAAATACCCTCGGACACCAGACCCGGCAGCGCAGCGCAGGACGCAATCCGCTGAACGGTCCGCTCCCGCTCCCACGCGGGAAAACCCAGACGGGTCATGCCGGTGTCCAGCTTATAGTGAACGGTCAGCTTTTCCCCCGTGCGCACCGCAGCATCGCTCAGCAATTGCGCCGTTTCCTCGTCATACACCGGCGCGGTGATATGCTGCCGCGCAATGGTGTCCATATCTGCTTCGTCCACATAGCCCAAAATCAGAATAGGCTTTGTGATACCGTTTTCGCGCAGCTCCACCGCCTCCGGCACGGTCGCGGCGGCAAAATACGGCGCGCCCATCGCCTGCAAGCGCTGTGCGACCGGCACAGCGCCGTGTCCATAGGCGTCGGCTTTGACCACGCACAGCACAGGCGATTTCGCCTGCTGGCAGATCACGCGATAATTGTGTTCGATCGCACCCAGATCGACTTCGGCCCAAGTGCGGTGTTTACTCGGCTTCATATCGTTATTCATCCCCAGATTTATGTTTCCCGGTATGAGGTCACCTGAATTTGCAGCACCCGCTCGCCATCTGCATACAGTTCGGCGCAGACCGGCTGATACCCTTGTTCGGTGAGCCATACCTGTTTTTCGACCTTTCCATCGTCGCTGTCCTGTTCGTAGCGCAGCACCAGCAAATCCACGCCGCTCGTTTTTTCCGTCCAAACCTGTGCCGGTTCTGCACGGCGCAGATCGTCCAGCAGACAGAAAAACGCATCCGCAGGCGTCAGCCCTGTGCGCTGCGGCATGGCATCATCGAGCGCCAAACCGTCATACTGCAATGTAAACGAAGCGCTGTCCGTGCCTGCAATTGTGCCGCCAATCCCGGCGAGGCTATCGGGCGCAGTGATGGTGAAAGAGTCGTTATCTTCCTTATTATAAGCATATTCCAAAACCGCCTATTTACTGGGCGAAAAGCTGTTTTGTCGTATTGCAAGTATATTGTAACTTAGCTTTTGCAAATTGGCTTTTCTGTTTCTTGAATATGTTCTGTACTATCATACACCGTTTGCCGACCAGATGCAACCATGAAAAAAGCCGCCCTCGCGGACGGCTTTTCATGATTTATTTTCTCAACGCATTACGAATTTTTATAACATCTATCGACGGCTTCATCTTTCCATGTTCCACCAAGGACAAATACTTTTTAGCCCTTTTCTGTACCTCTTTTATCAGCTTCGCATTTTTTACAACGTAATGAGTCCCTGCCATAGTATATTCTTTTTTGATATACTTTTCTGTAATTGGAAACATACTTCCTATTAAAAATACACGTTTATATCCAGCAATTAAACCAATATGATAATAGAGACACATACCATATTTCTTTTCATCTGCTTGAATTTTCTTCTGATATGTATCTACCTGTGTGCTTAACGGTATCATCCACCAAATTCCAGAAGCATCTTTCACTGAACAGAAGTATGGTCTGTTTTCAAACTTGTTATAAGGGAAATAAGGACTTTTGAAATCCTGAAAAAATTGATCCTTTATACTATATAGACCAAATTGCACCATCTTTAATACTCCCTTTATCTAAAAAAGCCCTCCCGCAGGAGGGCCTTTTTCACGCCGGCTTCTTATATCCCGCGGCCGGCAGGCGGTAATCTCAAGCACTCCAGCGATTTATTCGACGCGGCTGGTAGGCGACATATGGCTGCACGGACGAAGTGCAACTCGGAGAAGAAGCGGAGATGATTCAAATTTGCATATACTCCTATCCTTTCTCCGCCTTAATCTTATCCTATCCAAATGAATTTGTCAATATGTCAAGTTTCATATTATCGTTCAAATGCACAAAATATTTGCCCCGCTTTTGTTACTTTCATTTGATTAAACAAAAACCGCCCTTTCGGGCGGCTTTTCCTTTATGACCATAGCTTTAACAAGCTGTCCAACTTGTCTTGCTTATCAAAATCTTGTAGTTTTGTGCTGGTTGTTTTTTTGCTGCTGCTTCCGCTGCTCTTTCCTCCTCTGCTGCTGCTCGCTGCATAACTCTGCCCCGTGTTGGTGGTCGTTGCCGGTCTTTCTGTTCCGTAACCCGGAATAACCGTCAACGGGTCAATGTTCTGCCCATCCTTTGTCATTTTCAGGTGCAGGTGTGGCCCTTCCACATTTCCTGTACCGCCGATAATCCCGATTTCTTCTCCCGCGTTTACCTTCTGCCCTGTACTAACAGACGCCTGCCGCAAATGTCCGTACAGTGCTTGATAGCCGTTCCCGTAGTCTACAACAACGTAGTTCCCGTAGCCGTATTGATCGTATCCTACATCTACAACAGTTCCATTCCCAATGCTGTTTGCTATCTCTCCGTCAAGGTTTTGTCCATCCGGGCCTCCGATATCCACTCCTTCATGGAATTTGCTTCCCTTCCCGTATGTCGTATCCGGCTGCTCGCGGTTTCCGTACCAGCTGACAATTTTTGAACGGGTTGCCGTTGTTGGATTGATGAATCCTGCGGCAGATTCCACCTGCCGCGATATCTGCGACCCACTTTCCGTGACCGCTGGCAGCGTTCCCGCTCCCGTGTATGCGTCTTCGATCTTTTTATATCCCAGCGCATGCATAATCGCGGCATACTGGTCATAATTCTGCGTATTCTGCGCAACAATTGCAGCCTGCGCCGCCAGCTTTGCGCCGCTCACGCCTTTTTCATATTCCGCTTCTCCTGCCAGCGTCTTAATCGTCAGGTATTGCGCCGCCGTCACGCCGCTGTTCTGTATCGCCCCGACATTTGCCTGCTCGTCCTTGCTCCCGTTCTTGCTGAGCATCTCAAAGGTGTAGTTTTGCGCTTCTGCCGGAAACATATTGTAAAACTTGAAGGTGTCCTCCAGCGCGGCGCGCTTTGCGCTGTCATATTGCTTCATATCCAGATAGCGCGAAAACTCGGTCGCCTCTGTTGTCGCGCGGTCTTCGTCCAGCTCGTCCCCATATGCCTTAATTGCCTGCGATTGTATCATCGCGTCGATGTATTCCTCGGCCGTCACCGTTCCGCTGATTTCGACGTACTTCTCCCACAGGCTTTCGCTCGTGCCCTTGATGAGCAGCGTGTGATAAAGCTGGTTCTTTTGCTGGTCTGTCAACGAATCGTCGCCGCGGATGGTCTGGAACACCTCGTCCCGCGCCTCGTAGGATTCATAGGTTTCGCTCAATGTGTCCTGCAATTCCTTATAAGCATAGTATAGCCCCGGCTCAATGCCGCTTTCCTGTACGGTTTTGATCGTGCCCTCAAGTTCCTTACCGTAAACCTTATTTGCCGCCAGCGCGGAAGAATAGTCGTAAATGTCTTGAATGGCGTTTACCCGCTCGTCATCCGTCATGGACTGGTATGCGCTGGATTGCACCAGTGCATTGATTGCGTCCAGCTCAATCGTTCCCTTCTCGCCGGTCAGCTTTGCATACTGCTCCGCATTCAAATAGACGTTCTTCCCGTCCTTCTTGTAATATTTCTGCGGCTTGCTCGGCAGTATTGCCGCCTCACCCGTCGCATCGTATAGGTCGCGCAGTGCTTTCTCCGCGTCGGTTGATACCTGTTCGCTGATGTATCCGGGCGAAATGAAGTTTTCAAATGCCCGCAGCACCACATTATCCGTCCGATCTTCCCGACCCCATACATCGGTATAGGCAGGCTGATTCTTTGAAAGCCCGGGGATTTTGTTTGCCTGCCGCTGGAGGAATGTTTGTAGGCTGTCTGGAACCCAGCTGTCCTTGTCCGCATAGGTCGTGCGGCGCGTCCCATCAAATGTTCTGGCAATCTGTCCCAACAGCGTCGGCACAACCTGTCCTGCGTAGTTCTCTCCGATATTTTCCGCGATTGCAAAAATCGGGTTTGTCTGGCTGTAGCCCACGCTTTGCAGTGTGCTGCTGATGCCGGAAAGCATTGTCATGTTGATCATCGGCTCAAACAAACGGGAAAGCGCGTCCGTCGCCTGTTTGAACGCCTGTTCCTCGTCTCCGCCTCCCTCGGCAATGGCATTGTAAAACTCTGCTCCGACGAACATCGGAAGCGCCGCCGGGGCCGCCCAGTCGATGGTGTAGGAATATGGTCCGATATTGATTGCATATTCCTGTGAACCCTGCGCCACGTCAAAGTTTCTTTCCTTGTCGTTGTCCGGGCTGGATGCGGAAAGAAGCCCTTGCGCCGCAAGGAACGCGCCGAGCGCCGCAAGACTTGTTCCCGTAAGTCCAGTGGATATGTGATCTATCGCGTCCGTCGCGGTCATGTTCCCCTTTTTCACCTGCACCAAATCATAGGTGATGCCTTTCAGCAGCCCGGCGGGGGAAAGCTCAAAGCCTCGCTTTGCAATGTTGATCGGTGTCCGCTTAAACGGCACCAAACCGCCGATGATAATTTCGCTTGCCTTGTTCTTCTTCTCGATTTTCCCAATAAAATCAGCCAGTGCGGAAGCGTCTTGGAAGGTGGCGCGCCTTGCGTCGTTTATCGCATGTGTCCTCGCCTGCTCCAGCGTGTCTTGTGGAATATTGTCCACGTCCACGCGACGCGCTGTCAAAAACTCCGTCATGCTGTTCACATATGTCATGCGCTTGAATACCTGATCTTCCCAGTCCAGCGCCTTGGAGTTTGCATCCATAACCGCTTGAAGCGGCTTCGGAAACATCTTTTTTCTGCGCTGTATTTCGGACATTTCAGATGTGTATTGGTTGCCGTCCATCACATCTTGCATCGTCTGATAGTCTTGCTTTGCGAATTCTTTGATTTTCCCGTTCCGAAGCAGTGATCTTGTGCGGCGGTTTTCGTCCTTGATGAATATCTTTTGCAGCCCAGCGCTTAGCTTGTTGCTCACTCTGGCTGGAATCTGATAAACGATATTGCCTACCACATTTCGGATATGCGTTCTTGGGTTGCCCAACATGGCAAAAGAACGCCATGCATTCAATCTGTCGCCAATCGTCGCCGGTATTTTTGCTGCAACGTCATTATAGATGGCATCCATTGCCGCGTTTGCGTCCTGATCCGTTTGCGCGGTCAACAGGTCAAGCGCAAGCTGTTCGTTTATCTCTATCTTCGGCGCTTTGTCTCCGTATTTCTTTTCCAAGTCTTTTTGCACATTGTCCACGGTTTTTTTGATGTAATATAGTTTGCCTTCCGGCGTTGTGCGCTTCAAAAGGCGTATCGCCTGCACGCTCTGCCCGGCTCTTGTCCCCTCTGCCGCGATTTCAGCGGCAAGTCTCATGCCCGTGTCGATCTCGCCCGTTTGCATTGCCTTGGCATACAGGATTTCCGCAAGGACAATATCATCCTTTGTAGCGCTTCTGCGCCCGCTCGTCACGTCCGCCCACTGCTCCATCGCGCCGTCGAAGCCCTTTTCGGTGATTGTCTGCCGTGCCTTGTTAGCCGTACTGCGCACGGATGGACTCCGCAGCATTGTGTTTTTGATTAAACAAATCCGTATCTCCAAGCCTTTTTGCTTCGCTTGCCTGATTTTTCAGCTGCTGCAGCTGGTCATAGACCTGCGGATAATATTTCTGCAAGTCCGCATCATTGTAAACGCCCAGCGGCTTATAGGTCCCGCCGGATGAGCCTGCGCCGGTTGCGCTGCTCCCCGATGAGGAATTCCCTGGCAGATATTGCGAATAGAGATTCGTCGTCTTGTTGTCCCCGCCGTACCCGGCATTGATTTTGTTATTGCGCTGCTGCTCCAGCTGCGCCGCCAACGTATAGTTCCCTTTGGAAACCGCGTCATTGATCTGCGCCTGATAGTTTGTATTTTTGTCAAACCCGGTTGAACTCGAACTGCTGGAACTGCTCGAACCGGAACTGCTTCCGCTGCTCGGCCGGCTGGAACTGCTCGAACTGGAACTGCTCGAACTGCTCCCCGAACTCGTGCTGCTGCTCGGTTTCTTGCTGCTGGACATGGCGCTGTTCACCGCGCTCGCCGCGGCACCCGCCATACCTGCAATTAACGATGCCAAACCCATACTTTTTAACCTCCTGTTTTTTATTCTTACAAAACATCGCCTTGCTTTAAGATTCACTATACACGCACAAAACGCACAGCCCGTAGGCCGCTATCCTCCTTCCCGCGCCGTGCGCGGTTTCAATGAGCGAAACGCACTGTGCGTTCCTTTTTTCTGAGTATACACGCACAAAACGCACAAAACGCACAAACTCGCTTTCCCGCAAAAAAATAAAGGCGGTTTCCCGCCTTTACTTCTAATCCGTTATTTCTCTCGTAATTCTCGCAATTTCGTCCATGGCAAGCCGCAACTGCTCATTTTCATGCTGCACTGCTGCGGGCAGCTTGGGCAGCTCTGCCGCCGCGGGCAGCGCCGTATCCGGCGTTCCCTCGCCCAGCAGCTCCCACCGCAGTTTTGCCATGCCGCTTTCATAGATGATGCAAATACCCTTGCCGACGCTGTTCACACGGTTATAAAACTTAAATTCGCCCAGCTCATGGTTTCTCAGCGTCTCCCAGTCTATCCCGTTCATATAAACCGTAGGACGCCCCCGGAACAGCTCTTTGATTTTTTCCTTTTTCACGCCCAACAGCCGCGCCGCCTCGTCGATTCGGATGCACCCGCGCCCCATCCACTGGTGCGGCAGGTCTGCCGCAGGCCGCGCACGATAGCCGCCTGTCCTTCGGATTTCGGGCAGAACCTCGTCAAACAGCCACTTTTCAAACTGCTGCGCTTTTGGCAGACGTGAACGGATGATGAGCCGCCACACGTCACCCTCTGGAATAAAGTTTGCGATTTGCTTTCTTCCCTTAGAATCAATGACGGTGCGTTTCACACCCCCATGGCAATGAGTGCGAACCGCGTTTCCCGGCTGGCTGTATCCCAGCATCCGCGCACACTCTGTTGCTGGAAACAATTCCTTTCCATCCTCAAGCAGAATGTCCAGCTTGCCAAAATCGCTGTTGGAAACCGTCAGCATACTTCCGTTCATGCCAACACCTCCGCCCGCATCATGTGGCGGTATGCTTCGCGCACTCCGCAATAGAACCCCATTTGAAGAATTTCATATGTCGGTGTGTTAATAGCGTCTGAAAGCGCGCGATACTGCTCGGGGGCAATCTCCTTCAGTGCATTTTCGATGCTCTCATACATCGTATCGCCGCCCATTTCGTCATAATCTTTCTTGTATCGTTCCGAATTGACGTAATCGCCAAAAATTTCGTCGTACACTTCTTTGTGTTCCATAAATATCCTCCGTTCTTTTCTTGTAACCCCTCGGAGGATGTGATAGAATAAATTTATCAAATCCCTTGGGGTTTGGTTCTTTGAAACACTCGCTTGCTTTCCTACGGCTGGGCGGGTGTTTCTTATTTTTGTCCCAAAAGCAGTTTAATCCCTCTCCGAATTGCTTCACCCTTAGAAATCCCTTGTTCTATACAATACTGTGTGAGCTGGTCTTCGGTTTCCGCATCCAATCGAATACTATATCGAATATCCTTCGGTTTCTCTGCTTTTGGTCGCCCCGTGCGTGGGGACATTCCTAATCACCCCACTTTCTGTCACACCTATATTATATTTTATGTCACGCAAAAAGTCAATATCTAATATATAAAAAACAGGGCGGGATTTCTGCCGAAAATACACGCATAATATGCGTGTATTTTTTGTTGACAAACGCGCATATCATGCGTATAATATTAGTGTAAGGAGGGCATAATATGAAAACAAAGGATTTAATTGCCCTGCTGGAACGCAATGGATGGCGTTTCAAGCGGCATGGTGCCAACCATGATGTTTATGTAAAAGGAAAGGAGCGTGAAAGTATCGTCCGCCATCGGGAAACTGATGAAGAACTTGCAAAAGCAATCATTCGGCGGCGCGGGCTGAAATAGCCCGCCTCCCGCCTATACATAAATTATAATTATATTTTATAATTGTATTAGAGGAGGTCACTTTATGAAAAAGGCTTATCCCGTTATTCTCACACAGGGAAAAGAACATATTATCGTCTATATCCCTGATTTTGAAATCAATACGCAAGGAAAGGATATCCCTGATGCAATCGAAATGGCACGCGATGCAATCGGCATTGTCGGTATTGATATGGAAGATGAACGCGAAACACTCCCAACGCCCTCCCCGCTTTCCTCTATCTCCCCTTCCTCTCCTTCTGATATCGTTACCCTTGTCGATGTTGACTTTGCCGAATACCGCCGCAAGAACGATTTACGTGCTGTCCGCAAAAACTGCACCATTCCCTCTTGGCTCAGTTATGAAGCCGAAAAAGCCGGAATCAATTTTTCTGCCGTCCTTACCGCAGCTCTCAAACAGGAACTTCACATCCCTGCCACCTCTTAAGCAAGGGCGCGTTGCAGAAATGAAATCTGCAGCGCGCCCTTTTATGCGCCGTCCAA
>ERZ1643246.227-NODE-227-length-73995-cov-8.814295_pt1 | contig 73995 bp, 41 predicted proteins | sample MGYA00579265_ERZ1643246 | MGnify/ENA primary metagenome ERZ1643246 (study PRJEB29033, sample SAMEA4952261) | chicken gut metagenome | biome: Broiler Chicken; feature: Gastrointestinal Tract; material: Caecum | place: Ireland | collected 2018 | study: Broiler... | reverse complement strand
GCTCAACCGTGCGCCTACGCTGCACCGTCTGGGCATCCAGGCCTTCGAGCCGATTCTCGTGGAAGGCAAGGCGATCCACCTGCCGCCGCTCGCCTGCGCCGCGTTCAACGCGGACTTCGACGGCGACCAGATGGCCGTGCACCTGCCGCTGAGCGCCGAGGCGCAGGCGGAGGCGCGTTCGCTCATGATGGCGTCCGACAACATCCTCAAGCCGGCCGACGGCCACACCGTGACGATGCCTTCGCAGGACATGATCCTGGGCCTGTACTACCTGAGCACCGTCGTGGACGGCGCCAAGGGACAGGGCCGCGTGTTCTCGTCGCTCGACGAGGCGCAGATGGCGCTCGACAAGCACGAGATCGACATGCAGGCCAAGGTGCTCATCCGCCTGCCCGAGGACTTCGTGCTGCCGAAGGATTGGGAGCCGGGCGAGCTCACGGTCGTCGACCCCGAGCCGGGCAGCCCCGACGTGGTCAAGGAGGAGCGCTTCACCGACGGTTCGGTGCTGTTCGCCACCTCGATGGGCCGCATCCTGTTCAACGAGACGCTGCCAGTGGACTACCCGTTCATCAACGAGCAGGCGCCGAAGGGCAAGCTCTCCAAGATCGTCGACGACATCGCGACCCGCTACTCGACGCAGCAGGTGGCCGCGACGCTCGACGCCCTCAAGGACCTGGGCTTCACCCGCGCGCCGTGGTCCGGCGTGACGATGGCGTTCTCCGACATCGTCGCCCCGCCGGAGCGTGCCGAGATCATCAAGGGCTACGAGGATGAGGCCGCCAAGGTCAACAGCCAGTACGACCTTGGTCTGCTCACGGAAGAGGAGCGCCGCCAGGAACTGATCAACCTGTGGACCGAGTGCACCGACAAGGTGGCCGAGGCCATGCGTGAGAACTTCCACGACGACAACAACGTGAACATCATGGTGCAGTCGGGTGCACGAGGCAACTGGATGCAGATCCGCCAGATTGCGGGCATGCGAGGCCTCGTGGCGAACCCGAAGGGCGAGATCATCCCCCGACCGGTCAAGTCGAACTACCGCGAAGGCCTGTCCGTGCTCGAGTACTTCATCTCGCAGCACGGCGCGCGCAAGGGCCTGGCCGATACGGCACTGCGTACGGCTGAGTCGGGCTACCTGACCCGCCGTCTGGTGGACGTCTCCCAGGAAGTCATCGTGCGCGAAGAGGACTGCGGCACCAAGCGCGGCCTGACGATGAAGGTGGCCGAGCGCGATGACGCCGGCAACCTCGTGCTCGTCAAGGCGGCCGACGGCGGCCCGTACTCGCGTCTGCTCGCGGCCGACGTGATTGACCCGGCCGACGGCCAGACCGTGCTCTACCACGCGGGTGACGCGCTGTCGATGGACGTGCTCAACGACCTTGTGGCGCACGGCGTCGAAGAGGTCAAGGGCCGCTCCGTGCTCACGTGCGAATCGAAGCGCGGCGTGTGCGCGAAGTGCTACGGCTGGTCGCTCGCCACGAACAAGCTCGTGGACGTCGGCGAGGCCGTCGGCATCGTCGCGGCACAGTCGATCGGCGAGCCCGGCACGCAGCTGACGCTCCGTTCGTTCCACTCCGGCGGCGTCGCTTCGGCGTCCGATATCACGCAGGGTCTGCCGCGTGTCACCGAGTTGTTCGAGGCGCGTACGCCGAAGGGCGAGGCGCCGATCGCCGAGTTCGCCGGCACGATCAAGGTCGAGGACACCGAGCGTGGCCGTCAGGTGATCCTGACGCCGGATGACGGTGCGGAAGAGCCGATCACGTACGGCGTGACGCGCCGTGCACCGATGCTCGTGAAGGACGGCGAGCATGTGGAGGCCGGCACGCAGCTCATCGAGGGTTCTGTGGACCCGAAGAAGATCCTGCGCATCCTCGGCCCGAACGCCGCCCAGCAGAACATCGTCGAAGAGGTGCACAACGTGTACCGCTCGCAGGGTGTGGACATCCACGACAAGCACATCGAGGTCATCGTGCACCAGATGCTGCGCCGCATCACCGTGATCGACTCCGGCGACACGAGCCTGCTCCCGGGCGAACTCGTGGACCGCAGCCGCTTCCTTGAGGCGAACCGTGCCGCGGTGGCGGAGGGTGGCCGTCCGGCCGCCGGCCGTCCGGAGCTGATGGGCATCACCAAGGCCTCGCTCGCCACGGATTCGTGGCTGTCCGCGGCCTCCTTCCAGGAGACCACGCGCGTGCTCACCGAAGCCGCCCTGAGCGAGAAGGAAGACGACCTCAAGGGCCTCAAGGAGAACGTCATCATCGGTAAGCTGATCCCGGCCGGCACCGGCCTGGCACGCTACCGCAACGCGGTCGTGGAGCCCGACAAGGCGATCCGCGAGACGATCTACCCGAACTTCGGCCTCGGCGACGACGCGCTGGGCGCGAACTTCTCCGACTCCGACCTGAGCGATGTCGACTTCTCGAACATCGATTTCGGCGACCTGAAGCTCGGCGACGACTTCAACCCGGACGACTTCCTGAACGACGACGGCGGCCAGGCCGACCTCGGCTCCGACTTCGGTGACGACTTCAACGTCTGATCCGGCACGGTCCGACTGACATGAACAGCGGGCGCGCGCACCGGCGGCGGTGCGCGCGCCCGCTGTTCGCATATGCCGTGCCGTTCCACCGCCGCGTTCATAACGTGAGGCGGCGGCTGGGCGAAGCGTGTGGCGTGTGGTAAGAATGCAGGTATGCAGAAGTTACCTTATCCTCCCGCGCCTGAACCGGGCTGGTACGCCGACGACGAAGCCGCCGGCCAGATCCTCGGCGCCATCGACGACTTCCAAACTGACCACTCCCAGACCCGGGCGGCCGCGCCCGAACCGCTCCAGACGGCCGACACGCACGCGGTCGAGCTCGACGACGATTCGTTCATCCCGCAGGGCGCCGACCTCGAATACACCGCGGCGGCCGACGCACAGGGCAGCGAGGAATGGGACGGTACGGTCCTTTCCACGGCGTTCATGAAGCAGCCGCACGCGAACTACCGCATGACTAACGAGATCACCGGGCAGACGATCCTCGTGGACATGGGCGTGCTGATGGGCCGCCGTCCCTCGCAGGACATCCCGGCGGGCGCGAAATCGGTGCGCCTGATCGACCCCACGCGCACGGTCTCGCGCAACCACGCGGCGATCAGCTTCGACGAGGACGGTTCGATGTGGCTCGAGGACTTCGGGTCGCTCAACGGCACCGCGATCTACGCGGGAGACACCGAGACGCCCGTGCTCAAAGGCGCGCCCGTGCAGCTGCACGCCCCCGCGCGCATCCGCATCGGCGACCAGATCTTCGATTTCGAACAGGCCTAGGCGCAATCGTTCCTGATATACGTGAGGCCCATGCACACTGTGCATGGGCCTCACGCGTTGTATGGCGTCACTGGCGGTGCGAGAGGACCTCGTTGACGGCCGGGTTGCCCAACATGCCGAGCCATGCCCGTAGTTCGGGGTAGAGGTAGGGGTTGCCGGCGAGCGCCGCATGCAGTTCGGGCGCATACTGCGCGATCTGCTGCATGACGGCCGGGTCGTTGGTGGTGGCCGCTTGCTGCGCCGTGAACCCGTATGCGTTCGCGGCGGCCGGCTGGGTCTGCGCGCCGGTGGCCGCCTGCTGCTGCGCCGGGTCGTACGACTGTTCGGCTGGCTGCTGCGGCTCATAGGCCTGCGGGGAGCTTTGCGCGGCGTCGTGCGCCATGGTCTGCACATCGGCGGAGGTGACGAACGACGGCAGCACCGATTCGTCGGGCAGGCTGTTGAACTGCTCATCGAGCATCTTCACGCCCGAATACCCTTGCGGTTCGAACGATGCCGGTGTCTGCGCCACCTCGGCGACCTCGGCCGCCACGGCCGGTTCCGGCTGCGCGGCTTCCTCACGGTCCTCGATGGGGCCGAGCGGCGACTCATAGCCCTGCTGCGCCACCATGCGCCGCGCGCGCTCGTCGCCGAACTGCGCGATCCAGCGTTTCAGACCTGGGTAGGCGCGGGGGTGCGCCGCCACGTTGGCGCCGAACTCCGGGTTCTCGTAGGCCACTTTGGCCAGCATCACGGGGTCCGCCTGCGGGTCCTGCACGATTGCAACCGCCTCGTCGTAACTCACCATGCTTGTTGTTCCTCTCTGTGTTCTCTGCTGAGCTGGGGCATCTGCAGATGCCCCAGCCCCCATCACGCGGCGGTGTGCGCCGCCACGCATTCAGGTCCAATTGTCGTGCGCCGGTTCAGGTCTGCACCGTGGCGTCGTCGAGCCCATGCACGTCGCCGAGGTCCTCGTCGTCCTCCAGACGCGCGCCCAGCGCGGCGCGGTCGGCCGGCATGTCCACGACCACCACAGTCACATTATCACTGCCGCCCGCGTCGAGCGAAGCTTGCACGAGCGCACGGGCCGCGCCCGCCGCGTCGTTGTGCGCGGCGGCGATAGAGGCAATCGTAGCGTCTTCGAGCTCGCCATGGCACCCGTCGGAACACATAATGAACCGTCCGTGCGCCGGCGCCACGAACACGTCGGCGTGGGTGCCGTGCGGTGCGCCGATGCAGCGCGTGATGACGTTGCGCGCGATCCGGCGCCCGGCCTCGGCTTCGCCCATGCCGGCGTCGATCGCCTCCTGCCTGCTCGAATGGTCATGCGTGAGCTGTGTGAACGTGCGCGCGTCCCACGCCATGACCGCTGAATCCGCGCGTTCCATATGGTAGGTGCGCGAATCGCCGATGTTGACGACGTAGCATGGGGCGGCCCAGCCGCCGCGCGCCGACTGCCACTCGCCGGTGAGCGTGCTGTCGTCGAGTGCGGCGCCCGGCTGTGTGGCATCCCAGTCGTCGATGACCGATTCGGCGCCGCGATGCGGCATATGCACGTCCGGCTGCGCGCCGTGCGGGGCCGCGCCGGCGCCCCACTGCGGCAGCACGATGCCGCTGATCGTGGTGCCGGCGATGCCGCCGAGCTCCACGCCGAGCGCGCGGGCACGGCGTTGCGCGCGCTGCACGGCCGCGTCGATGGCGGCGCGCGTGCGTTCGCCGGCCGCCGCCAGACGCGCGAATTCCTCGACGGCGATGGCGCTCGCGCGCTCGCCGCCCGACTCGCCGCCCATGCCGTCGCACACCACATACACGCCGCGTTCGGCAAGGAACGCGTCTTGGTTCGTGGCGCGCCGCATGCCGATATCGGTGAGCGCGCCCACCGCAATCGCCTCGTTCATCGCTGCTCCTTGCCTCGTGTGCCTGATTGGCGGCTGTGCCACAGTCCGCGCAACGACAGCCGCGTGCGCCAGCGGCGCCACCGCGGCAGCGCGGCGAGCATGCTGCCGCGCAGAGCGTCGATGCGCTTCCAGTACGCCTCGGCCGCGCGCTCATCCGCCGGCACGCCCGAGAACGCCACGTAATCCGCCTCGCGCACCGCTTCGTTGAGCGGCGCGGGGTCGAGATGCAGTTCGTCGGCGATCTGCTGGGACTGTTCGCGCCGCGTGCCGTGCACCTGCACGCCGCTTTGCCGAGCGAGCGTGGCGGCGGCGCGCCAACCGGCCGCGATGCGCGCGCCGGGGCGCCCATGCCGGCGCAGCCAAGCGAGCTGCGCCGCCTTGACGGTCAGGATCAACGCGCACACGAGCAGCACGGTCCACACGGGCGACCCGTAGACGGCCACGGCGCGCGCGACCTGCGCGACGCGCGCCCACCGCTCGTCGCGCGGCGTCTCATCGGCCTCGTCGCCGTCGAGCGATGACTGTCCGGTCGTGTTCTGCTCGTCGCGCAACGGGTCGGTCAATGGCACCGGCGGCTGCCGGACGAGCGACTGCGGATTGGGGGGCGTCAGGTTCTGGTTGTCGTCGGGCGTCTTCGTCTCTTTTGGCGTGGGGTAGAACGGCACCCAGCCATGGCCGACGAGGTTGATCTCGACCCACGCCGTCACATCGTTGCCGGTGAAGTCGATCGTCGTGGTGCCGCCCGCGGTCTGTGTGCGCTCGTCGGAGATCTCGCCGTCGCCGTCTTTGGGCAGGAACCCGAGCACCACGCGGCTGCTCAGGCCCAGTTCGCGCGCCATTAGGGCCATCGCCGAAGCGTACTGTTCGCTGTCGCCGACCATCGCCGTGCCCGCGAGCAGGCGCGTGAGGCGGAAATTGCCGTGCCCGGGCAGCGACGGGTAGTCCGAGGCGAGGCCGTGCGAGAACCAGCCGCGGTCCTTGAGCGTCTCGGCGAGCGCCTGCGCCGCCTCGCCGCCGTTCGACCGGCCGCCGGCGATCGCCGTGGCGAGCTCGCCCACCGACTGCGGCACGTCCTGCGCCTGCGGCTGGGCCACGGTGGCGCCTTTCGCCCCGGCGATCTGCTGGTCGGTGGGCATGGCGGGCACTACACCGCTTTCGGTGTAGGTGAGGTCGTCGCGCACACCGCTCGCCAGCAGTCCGGTGTCGGTGCCGGTGTTGTAGTAGAACGCGCGCGTGAGCCCCTCGTCGGCGAATCGCACGCCGGTCGCGGCGCCGGCGAGCGGCAGCCAATCCTCGTGCAGGCCTTCGTGCACGGTGAACGTGGCATCGAATGCGCGGCCGGTGTCTTGCGTGGGGATGCGCGTGCCGACGCGCACGTAGTTCGACGAGTCACGCGCCTCGCGCCGATCGGAAAGGTTCCACACGTTGCCGTCGAAGCGGTCCATCACCGCGAGGCGCACCGGCGTGCCCGCGGGCAGGCCCTGCACGGTGAGCAGCGTGGTGTCTTTGTGCTCCTTGATGTAGGCGCGCATGCCGCTCAGCGGGCTCGCGTAGTCATAGGGGCTCAGCGGCGGGTCGTAATGGTCGCGCAGTGTGACGCGCTGTTGGCCCACGAGCAGGCAGCCGCCGCACGCGACCGCCGCGGCGAGCACCATGATCACCGCGGAACTGAGCCAACGGCCGGCTTCGAGCACGCCCCACTTGTAGGCCATCCAGACGATGAGCACGAGCGCGGCGATGACGCCGGCCGGCACACGCATCCAGCCGTCGTCGGTGCCGAGCAGCGCGCTCGCCGCGCTGATGGCGAGCAGGAGGGCCACGGTGACGAAGGACCAGCGCCTTTCGCGCATGACCGCGAAGAACCCTGCGAGTGCCGCGCCCCACAAGCATAGCGTCCACACGGCCATCAACGCGCCCTGTCCGGAGCCGACCGGCGGCGCGATTGAGATGAGGTATTTGAACGAGCCGAATGTGGCCGACCAGCCGTCGCGCAAGGTGGCGGCCGTCGGCACCACATGGGCGAGCGTCGTGCCGTTGCAGCAGATGACCGGTCCGAGGATCCATTGGGCCACGACGAGGGCCACGAGCTGCCACCAGACGCGCAGTGTGGGCAGCACGCTCATCGCGGCGACGCCCGCGCCGATCAGGGCGGCGGGCACGGCCGCGGCCGCCCACAGGCCGAACGAGCCGTAGACATCCACCAGATTGGCGCACGCGAGCAGCACGGTGAGCGTGACGGCCGCACAAGCGATGAGCGTGGAGCGCCACGGGATGCGTTCGCCCACCATGCGGTGCGACGGCGTGCCGGTGTTGGTGCGCCAGATCACCGAATGGGTCGATTGCGCCCACGAGCCGGTTGTGGTGCCGGTGCCGGTCGTCATCGAACGGTCGAGGTCGGGGGAGTGCATGGGGTTGAGGTTCATCGCATCGCTCCCATGACGAGCGGCAGATCATTGAGCTCACCAATCGTGGCGAGCGTGAAATCGCCGAAATCACGCAGGCCGCGCGTAGCCCCCGGCGCGGTCTGCACGATGACGACGCGTGCCGACTGTGGCAACGTGGACGCCATGCGCCGAATGTCGTCGAGCGGTTTGAGCGAGCCGACGGTGAAGCAGTACAGCGAGGCGTCCGGCGTGAACGCGAGCGCGCCCTGCGCGAGGTTGCGCTCGTCGCCGAGCCGCGGCTCGACGGCACTGCACTCGTCGAGGAACACTATGGGATTGGCTGGATTGGTGTGTGTGGCGCCCACGTGCGCATACAATGGCCGGTCCTCGCGCAGTGCCTGCACGCCGATCGACGCGTGGGCGCTGACGGCGAGCTCGAATTCGCCTGCATCCACGTAGTCGTCCGGGTTCACGCCGAGGCTGAGCGACGTGTCGGTGCGCCGCGTGGCTTCGAACTGGCGGATCATCAATGTGCCGGTCTTCGCGCTGCTCAGCCAGTGCACATTGCGCACATCGTCGCCCGGCTCGTATTCGCGCAGGCCGTAGAAATCGAGGTCGTCGTCCACAATGTCGCCGGTCGGGTTGCCTTCGAGGTCGCGCGGAATGCCGGCGTGCAGCATGCCGAGTGCCACCACGGTGGGGTGGATGTAGACGGTCACGCGTTCGGCGAGCCGACGCTCGTGGCGCATGAGGCCGAAGGGGTCGCCCTTGCGGATCATCAACGGGCCGATCGGCAGCACGGCGCGCTGAATCGCGGTGAAACTCACCGTGGTGCGCTTCGACTGCCGGCTCGCGAGCATCGGGATGCCGAAACGCTCGTGTTCGTCGCCCATCGGCAGGTCGGCGCGTGCGCTCGCGGTCGGCGTGGCGCCCGGGTTCGCCACCGTCACCTGCACATGCACGGCGTCGTGCACGCTCACGCGGCGCTGCGAGACATCGATCGACGCGTGGAACGACGTGTTGCCGAGCGAGAGCACGAGCGCGGCGAGCAGCATGGCCACGCACACGAGGCCCGCGGCGAGCATCTCATGCCAGCCGAGCGTGGCGAACAGGGTCAGGCAGATGGCGGCGCACGCGATCGTGGCCCAGCCGAGCGGCGAGATGTAGGCGGTGAGCGCGCGCTGTGCGCGCCTGCGGGCCCGGCGCGCGCGTTGCTGGAACGCGCGCCGGCGCAGTGCGCGTGCTGCGGAATCGGTCATGGTGCTGCTTTCGTGGATGGTCGTGTGGGGTGTCAGAGTGCGGCGGATTGCGCGGGTGCGGGCACTTCCTCGAGGATCTGCGCCACCACCTGCTCGGCGGTCAGCGCCGTGAACAGCGCTTCGGACGTGAGCAGCACGCGGTGGGCGAGCACCGGCACCGCCAGGGCCTTGACGTCGTCGGGGATCACGTAGCCGCGGTTGTCGGCGGCGGCCCAGACGCGCGCGCACAGCGTCAACGCGAGCGCGCCGCGCATCGACGAGCCCACGGCGATGCTTTCGTGGTGGCGCGTGCTCTCCACGAGGCGCACGATGTATTCGTAGATCGCGTCGTCGATGTGCACGGATTGCGCGAGCGTGCGCATCGCGAGCACGTCGGCGCCGGTGGCCACCGGCGACACATGCGTGGCGCGGTCGCCGATGTTGATCTGCCGCAGGATGTCGACGCTCGACTCATGCGAGGGGTAGCCGATCGTGGTCTTGATGAGAAAGCGGTCCATCTGCGCTTCGGGCAGCTTGTAGGTGCCGAGCTGTTCGACCGGGTTCTGCGTGGCGATGACAGCGAAGGGCTGCGGCACGTCGTAGGTGGCGCCGTCCACGGTCACCTTCTGCTCCTCCATCACCTCGAGCAGCGCGGACTGCGTCTTCGGCGAGGCGCGGTTGATCTCGTCGGCGAGCACGATCGACGCGAAGATCGGGCCTTTGCGGAAGCTGAACTCGCCGGTCTTCTGGTCGTAGAACGTGACGCCGACCACGTCGCTCGGCAGCAGGTCGGGTGTGAACTGGATGCGTTTGAACGACGTGTCGATCGAGCGGGCCAAGCCGCGCGCGAGCTGCGTCTTGCCGGTGCCCGGGTAGTCTTCGAGCAGGATGTGGCCGCCGGCCACGAGCGCGGTGACGCACTGGCGCACCGGCTGCTCCTTGCCCACCACGACCTGCGAGACGTTGCGCACGATCGCCTCGAACTGCGAGCTGAACCGCATGATCTGGTCCGCCGTCAGCGTGGAGGCGCCGGCTGCCGGCTGCGGCATCGCCGTCGGGCGGCTTGGTGTGCGCGGCGTGGCGGTCGGCGCCACCGGCGACGTCACCGATGGCACGGCAGGTGCCGCCGTGCGCGGGGGCAGGCCGGGCACCGGAACCGCCGTGGCCGTGGGACGGACCGGCGACTGGCCAAGCACGGTCGCGTCGGCCGCCGCCGCAAGTGGATCGGCAGTCAGCCCGACGGCCTCGGTGGAGAGGACCGTCTCCTCGGTGATCTGCGGCTGCTCTGGTTCGTGGTTCGCCATGGCTTATGCTCCTTGGGTGTTGGTGAATGGCATGAGGATGTGGATCATGTGGGTGTGCGCCATGCGCACGAAGGCCGCGCTGGGCTGCACCGGGTCGGTCGTGCCGGTCGGGGAAGGGGATGGCGCCGGTCCGGGCGTCGACGGGTCGGGCGTGGGCATGACCGGCAGCTTGTGACGCGTGCCGGAGATGCGCGCCCACTCGGTCTGCGACGACTTTTCGCCGTTGATCGTGACCTTGACGAACCACTGGGCGTCGTCGGGCACCCCGTCGGGTACGGTGACGGCCGTGCTGGTGCCGTCCCAGCCTACGAGCACCGGGTTGGAAGGCGAACCCACGTACAGGTTCGTCTCGTTGCCCATGCCATACGTGTCGATTGCGTTGTTGTTGGTCACGAGCACCTTGTGCTCGTCGTTCTGCGACCATTGCACGCTCAGCTGGCCCGCGTCGATCCTGGGGTCGACCTTGTGGACGTGGGGGCTTTCGCCGGTGGCCACGGCGCCGCCATGGTCCTTGACGAAGGGCTGCACGGTGGCCACCGGGCACGACTGCCAGGGGCCGATCGACGTGGAGACCTCGCCGTCGCGCCCTTCGCGACGGTCGATGTCGCCGAACCGCACATGCACTTCGGTCGCCTTGCCGCCGTCGGTGGACCAGCGCGCGGTGCATGTGCCGCCGTCGCCGCTGACCGTGACGCTCGACGTGCCCACGCCCACACTCACCGGCACGGGGTTCGAATCGGCGGACGCGGGGGGTGACGCCCGGCTTGGCCGGGGTGATCGTGGCCTTGACGGTGACGTCGGTGAAATACATGTCGCCCGTGATGGGGACGAGCACGGAGCCGCCCGAGCAATCCATGCCCGAGCCGCGCGACAGCGTGACCGCGGTGCAGCCGGTGCCGCGCAGATGGCCCGGCGTCATGCTCACGCGCAGATGCTCGTCGTCCACCTGCTCGAGCTTGACCGCAGGGGCCTCCGGGTCGCCCCACACGTCCGACGTGCCCTTCGAGACGCCCTCCTTGCTGTCGCCGATGGGGTTGTGCGCGATCACCGTGGCGGTGAACGAGCCTTCGCCGATCACATTGTTGGGGATCTCGAAATTCGCTGGCGACGACGTGACTCCCGACTGCTGCTGCGTCCAGCCGCGCGGGCCGACGAGCCTGACCGTGTAGGAATCAGGGCGTGTGCCTTCGTAATTGCCGGTGGACCATGAGACGGACGCGCTGCGGTAGCCGCCCTTCACCTCCACGTTCGCCGGCGCTTCGGGCGCACGGTCCGGCTTGCCTTCCACCTGGTTCGAATCGGCGGACCAGCCTACGGCGTTCTTGGCGCGCACGGTGAACAGGTAGGTCGTGCCGTTCTTGAGGCCGGTCACCTGGCATGTCGTGACCGCGCCGCATACCTTCTGCCCGCCGTTCCATCGCACCTCGTATTCGGTGATCGGGCTGCCGTTGGCGTTGCCCGGCGTCCACTGCAGCGCCACCGCGCCGTCCTGCGCGTCACCGCCGACCGGCGACAGCCGCGGCGCGTCGGGCACGGCGGCGATCGTGAACGTGAACGTGGCCGTCACATGGCGCGCCGCACTGCCGGTCGCGTCCTCGACCGTCACGACGACGCGCGCGCTCTGCGCGGACGTGCCTTGCGGCGCGGTGACCGAAAGCGAGTCGCCGCTTGTGGCGAGCGTCAGCGTGGACCCCGACTCCATGGCCGCGTCGACGATCTTCAACGGCTCGTCGGGGAACGGGTTGTAGGCGCCCTGCAGCACCGGCACGGTCACCGTCTCGCCGGCGTTGAGCTTCGTCGTCGTGCCGCTCACGCGCGCGAGCGGGCGCAGCGACGCCACGACGCGCACGGTGATGCCGGCGTTCACCTCGCCATGCCCGTAGTCGATCGCGATCGGCACCGAGGCCGTGGCACCGGGCTTCGCGCTGGCTTCGGCGCTGACGACGAGCTTGCCTTCGGCGCTCAGGTTTGCGGTGATGCCCGACGCGGTGGCGCCGCCGCGGTAGGTGTACGGGTCGTGGTCGCCCGACGCGGCGCTGTGCGTCAGGGCCGTCAGGTCGATCGTGATGGGGGATTCGCCCGCCACCACATCCACCGCGGTGGACGAGAATGTGGGCGGGGGCGTCTGTCCGCCCACAACCGTGATCGGCAGTGTGATCACCGCGGAATTGACGAGTTTGACGCCGCCTTGGCGCCCTTCGCGCTTGCCGTCGGTCGCGGTGAACGTGATCGAGGCGGGGCCGCTGTAGTCGTCGGGGGCGGTGAACGAAAGCGTCTGGTCGTCCACATAGAGGTCCGCGTTCGCGGCCTTGGTGGCGCTCACCGAATCCCGGCTTTCGACGACGGCCGTCTTGCCGGCGCCCACGCGCACGTAATCGGCGATGTTGATCGTGATTGTCGAGCCGGCGTTCACCGTGAGCGCCGGCGCCTTGGGCCGCAGCGTCGGCGGGAACACGCCGTATGCGGGCACTTGGATGAACGCGGTCGACGTCACGTTGTGCGTCGTGTTCGTGACGGTGTACGGCACGGCGCGCGCCTCGTCCGTCAGGTCCACGGTGATCGTCGTGCCGCCGCGCACGCGCGCGCTGCCTGCGGCCGAGGGATCGATGCCCACCTCGAGCTCGTCGGCGCCGCCCGAAGGGTTCGCGATCCACGGTGAGACGTCCACATCGACCGACCGCTTGTCGATTGTGGCGATCGCCGGCACGCGGTAGTCGTAGGCGGTCGGCGGGTCGATCGGCGCCTGTGGGTCCGTCGTCACGGTGAGCGTGGCGGTGTCGCTCAGGCCGGCTGCGTTGCTGATCGAATACACGATGAACGCGGTACCGGCCTTGTCAGGCGTCGTGAACGTGATCTGGCCGTCATGCACGCTTGCTTCGCTGATGCCCTGCAGCTCAAGGTGGTCGGACACGGTGAGCTCGCTGTCGTCGCTCGCCACGTCGTTGATCAGCACCGGCACGGTCGTCGTCGTGTTCGGGCGCAGCGTAATCGTGTCGTCGCGCGCATACACGGTGGAATTGGCGCCGCTTTGGAAGATGCCGACGCGCACACTCGCCTGCGCGCGCCGTCCGGTCCAATCCTCGACCGCGTACGTGAACTCGTCGGTGCCGGTGCTGTCGGTGTACGCCTCGTAGATCAGGTAGTCGGCGCCCACTTCGGCGATGCGGCCCTTGGCGGGCGCGGTGTTGCCCAGGCCCAGCAGCTGCACGTCGTCGCCGTCGGCGTCGATTCCGCGCAGCGTGATGGGGATGCGGATCTTCTGGCCCGCCGCCACCTGCGCGTCCACGTCGATCGGATTGGCTTCGGCCTTGGTCTCGGCATTCGCCTCGTGCACGGCGAAGGTGATCGTGGCGGAGGCCGCGTTGCCGAGGTTGTCGCGCACCGTGTACGTGACGGGGTAGGATCCGGGCTCGGCGGGCGCCTGGTAGCGCACGATGTCGGAGGCCACGAACACGAGCCCGCGGAAGGTCTCGGGGTCGTACTGCAGGTCGTTGCCGAGCGTGATTGTGGTGCCGTCGCTGTAGCTCACGTGGTCGGGCACGTCGACCGAGACGATGCCGCCGGTACGCACGGAGACGTTCACGTTCGACGCCTTCGGCGCGCGGTTTGCATGCGAGAGCGCCGGCGGCTGCAGCACGATCGTGCCGTTGGACGTGCCGACCTCGTTCGCCACCGTGTATTCGATCGGGACCGGCTCGGTCGGCATGCGCACGGCGGTCAGGTAGACGCGTTTGTTCGCCACGAGCCCCACCTTGACGTTGGCGTTGGCGGGCGCCTTGACGGAGGTCACCGACAGCACGCCGCCCATCGGGTCCACGTCGTTGGCGAGCGGTTCCACGATCGCCGTGTTGTCGGCGCCCAGCAGCGCCACATCGTTCGCGGCCACCGGCTTCGCGGTGTCTTCGGTCAGCGCCTCCACTTCGATGCGCGCCAGGCCCGTGGCCGGGATCGTGCCTTGCGTGACCGTGTACGGCACGTAATACGTGCCGGGGGTCTGCGCGGTGAACGAGAAGCTCATGTCGGAGGCGTTGAGCGTGGTCGTGGCCTTGTCTGGCGTGTCGACCTGCGTGAGGCGCGCCGGTTCGGCCGATGTGCCGTGCACATACTGTTTGAGCGGCACGCGCGTGGCGGTGCCGGGCGTGGCGCGGCGGATGAGCGGATCGATCACTGCGGGCAGCGTGTTCGCCGGACGCACCGAGAAATACACCGTGCCGGTGGCCGTCTCACGGCCGTCCGAGACGGTCAGGCGCACGGTGGCGCGGCCCGCGGCCATCGACCCGGCGTGGAACGTGAGCAGGCCGTCGGCGCGCGTCGAGACCGTGGCCTCGTCGGTGTTCTCGACCGTGGCGTTGACGAGCGTGAGCGGGTCGCCGTCGTCGTCGGTGAACGCGCCGAGCACATTGCCGGTGTAGCTCGCGCCCTGCTCCACGTCGATCTGTTCGGGGGCGTCGGTCTGGCGCGGCGCGTGGTTCTCCGCGCCGGTCACATTGAGCGTGACCGTGCCTTGCGAGGTCTGGTCGCGGCCGTCGCCGATCTCGTACGTGAACGTCACGGCGCCGGCGCCGGCATGGCTTGCGTCGAGCTGCAGGTAGCGGCCGTCGTAGATCGGCGAGACGGTGATCGTGCCGTTCTTCGGCGCGCTGACCGAGGTGATGCGCAGCACCGAGCAATCCGTCTGCTCGTCGTTGCGCAGCACGTCGAGGATCTGGTGCGCGCCGGCGCGCACGCCGAATGTGTCGTCCACGGCCTTGATCTGCCCGGACTGCGTGGAGCACGTCTTTTCGAAGGTGTGCTTGTTGCTCGTGCTGTCGTCGTTGCTGCGCTCGGCCTCGTTCTGCTGCGTCTCGATCGTCTTCCACTGGATCTTGATGACGTCGGTCGAGTCGTCCGGATTCCAGATGTTGCCGTTCGCCACGTCGTTGAGCACCACAAGCCGGTGGTTGACGCGGAACTGCAGCTGCGAGGTCGGCGTGACCTCCTCGAGTGTGGCGTAGGCCGGGTCGTCGGCGGCCGAGCATGCGCGCACAGAGTTGTTCGTGTGCTGCGCGAACGCCGCGTATACACAGCCGCCGCTCGAGGCCGGCTGCGCGGGTTCGCCCTGGCCGCCCGACGCGATGAGGCGCGCCTCGCCGCCGCGCTTGGTCAGGTCGACGAGCGCAAGCCCGCTGGGCGCGCCGGCTGCGACCCACGCGCCCTGCTTGCCGTCGGCGCTCGGCGCCTGCAGTACGAGCGGCGCGGCGTCGGCGAACGTGGCGCGCCCGCCGTTCCAGATGATGTCGTCGCCGTCGCTGATGACGCCCTGGCCGTCGACGACGGTGAACGAGTCGGCGCTCTGCGCCTTGCCGTCGCTCAGCGAGCCGACCTTGCGCACATGGTCGGGCGCGCCACGGTCGTCGATCGCGAGCACCATGCCGTCTTTCGGCCGGTAGCCGTACACGGTGCCGTCGGCCGTGACGGCGGCCAGGCCGCCGACGCCGAGCTTCATGTGCGCGGGCGTCTCCGCCGCGTTCAGGGCTTTCACATCGCCGGCGTCGCCGACCCACACGTCGCCGCGCGCGCGGTTGAACAGCGCGAGCGTGCCGTTCGCCACGAACGACTGCACGGCGGCGCCGGTGGGGGACGAATCGGCCAGGCTGATCGTGGAGGGATGGATCGCGCTCACCTGCGTGCCTTCGGCGAGCACCGTGCTCGCCCCCTGCTGCGCCACGTCGAACTTCGGGTCGCTCGCCGCCACGGCCGTGTCGGGCTCCTGCAGGCGCACGTTGTAGCGCGCCGCCTTGCCGTCCTGCAACGATGTGACCCAGACGGTGCCGTCGTCGAGCTGCAGGTGGCGCTGGGTGACCGAACTGACGATGACCGCGCCGGCGATGACCGCGACCACCGCGAGCAGTGTGACGAGCGGCACGAGCCACGGCCGGTGGCGCGCGCCGACGAACTGGCGCACGCGGGCGTTCAGGTCGTGCGTGCGGCGGCGCACGCCGCCGGCGTCACCGCCGGGGTGCGGCTGGGGGTGCGGCGTTCGGGCCATGGCATGCCTTTCCTCGTCGTAATTGTTCAGTGTGGGTCCCACGTGGCGGATGGGTCAGCGCGCGGCGCAGATCGTGGCTGGGTTGGTGGACATCTGCCGGTCCTCGCGCACGATGCTCACGCGGATGCAGGTCTGCGTGCGGTCTCCTGCCTTCACCACAACGCGCTGGTCGGTGGTGAGGGCGGAGTTCGTGAGACCTTCCGCATCGTCGTCGACGATAACCCACGCATACCGGTCGCCGGGCTGTGGATCGGGATTCTTCCACGTAAATATCACGGAATCGCCGCTGTACCTGCCCACCACGTCGGTGGGGGAGGGCACGGCGGCGCCGACGGAGGGCTGCGCGCCGGCGCTTGGCGTGGCCTGCGCGCCGAATCCCGGATTCACCACTTGCGCCTCGCCGCTGTCCACATGGTCGAGGTTCGGCAGCACAAGTGTGCAGAACAATGCCACACCGGCGGCCACCGCGGCCACGGCGGCGCCGATCGCGATCCACGCACCGCGCGAGGGGCCGCGCTTGGCGGTGTCGGCAGTGGCCGTGGTGGCGGTGTGCGCGCCACGGCGCTGCAGCACGGCCTTGCCGAAGCGGTCCACGCCTTCCACCGTCAGCGGCGTGGCATGGCCGTAGCAGTCGATCTGCGCCTGCTGCATGGCGCGCGCGAACTCGACGGCGGAATAATAGCGGTCCTCGGGGTTGTGGCTCATCGCCTTGGCGAGCACGCGCTCCACCTGCGCCGGCACGTCGGGGCGGTTCAGCGGCGGCACCGGATCGTTCATGATATGCGCGCCGAGCTCCTGCATCGTGCGCGGGTGGTAGCCGTGTTCGAACGGCGAGCGCCCCGCGAGCATCGCATACAGCGTGGCGGCGAGCGAGTAGATGTCGCTCGCGTCGGTGCCCGAGCCGTTGGAGGAGAGCACCTCCGGAGGCGCCCACGGCAGTGAGAAGCCGGTGCTGCGCTTGTCGTACACCGAAGCGGAGATGCCGAAGTCGGCGAGCGCGGGCAGCCCTTGCTCGGTGATGAGCACATTGCTCGTCTTGATGTCGCGGTGCACGATGCCGTTGCGGTGCGCGGTGGCCAGCGCGCTCGCGAGGTTGACGCCGATGTCGAGCGTCTCCTCGGCGTCGAAGCGGCGTGTGGCCAGCAGGTCCTTGAGGTTGCCGCCGGGCGCGTATTCAAAGACGATGTAGCTGCGGCCGTCGGCGGTGATGCCGGCGCCGTAGATCGACAGGATGTAGGGGTGCGCGGAAAGCTTGGCCATGAAGTTGGCCTCGGTGCGGAAGCGCGCGCCCGCCTTGGGGTCGAGTCGCGCCGTGCTCACCTTGACCGCCACTTCGCGGTTGGTGCCGTGCTGCAGGTACCGGTACACGGTGGCCGTCGACCCGGACCCGAGGGTGCCGCGGTACTCGTAGCCGTCCAATTGTGGTGGGGCTGGTGCCGAGTCTGGCGTGGCGCCATGCGCTGTGTGGTACATCTCATCCCCTCATCGGTGCGGGCAGCCGTTGTTCGCGAATGAAGTCCATTGTGCTGAAGTGGCCGGCGGTTGTCTACCCCGTGGCCAATATGTGACATCGTTCGCATTGGCGTCATACGGCCCTTTCGACGCGCCTGTGCAGTCGGTGCTGGCATGCGCGTGCGCGCCACGGTATGCTGGGAGGCCGGCACTGGTTGGACCGGAAGGGATGGATGGGCGATGACGCACAACACAGCTTCTGCGGCGGCTCCACAGGCGGGGTGCGCCGTATCGATCGACGACGCGCTCGCACAGGCACGCGCCACACTGGACGACGCACGGTTCGCTCCGCTGTTCGAGGCCGGGGGCGCTCCCGAGGCCCCGGCCGTGCTCGTGACGGCGCCGCCGCGCCGGGGCCGCACGATGCTCGCCGTGGCCGCGGCGATGCGCGCGATGGACGTGTTCGGCGAATCGGCGGCCGTGCTCGCCGTGCCGAACCGCGTGCTCGCGGACGAGTATTCGCCGCTGCTCATCCGCCATGCCGGCGTGAGCACGCAGGCGCGCCCCGCCACCACGCTCAACGCGCTCGCGTTCCGCCTTATCACGCAGGCGCGTGCGCGCGCGGGCCTGCCGCTGCCCAAACTGCTCAACGGCGCCGAACAGGACGCGCTGCTGCGCCGCGTGCTCGGCGTGCACCTGGCCCATGTGCAGGCCGGTGAGATGTGCGCCACGTGCCAGCTGTTGCGTGACTACTTCGCCAACGAGCACTGGGCACGCTACGTGGCCGAAGACGTGCGCGAAGGGGAGCACGGCGGCGACCCGGCCACGACCGAGGCGCTGTTCTCGGCCGGCGTGAACGGCGCGTTCACCGCGCAATTGCGCGACATGCTCGCGCGCATGGACGAATCGGGCGCAGGCCCCGGTTGCGAGCAGCGCGTGCTCGCCGCCACGGACGGCGCGGGGATCACCGGCGCGCGCCTGGCGATCCAATGGCGGCTCGCGTTCGCGCTGCGTGCCGAATACATCGCGATGATCGGCGCGCAATACCCCAACGATTACCGCCTCGATTCATCGTACCTGCAGGTGGCCGCCGCCGACGCCGCGCGCGAGGCCGAACCCGGCGACCTGCCGGCCATGCTCGTCGTCGACGACTTCCACGACACGACGCTCGCCGGGCTGGCGTTCCTCGAGGCGCTGCACGGCCGCGGTGTGCGGCTGCTGCTCACCGCGAACCCGGACGAATCGGTGCAGACCTTCCGCGGATCGTACCCGGAATATGTATGCCGTCAGGCGCAAGAGCGGCTGCATGCCGAGCCGGTCGACCTGGGGCCCGCACAGCATGCCGGTCCCACGATGCGCGAACTGCTGGCCGCACGCGTGAGCCTGTCGATCGCCGCGAGCGAAGCGCAGGACCTGCCGTTGCCGCAGCGCCCCGGCAAAATGCCCGAACTCGCCAACGCGTTCCCGATCCGCACCCTGCCTGAAGACGCGCCGCAACGCGCCGACGGCACGGTGCGCGCGCATCTGTACCGTTCGGCGAACGAAGAACTCGACGATGTGGTGTGGCACATCAAGACCGAACGCCTCACGTCGGGCCGCTCGTGGAACAGCATGGCCGTGATCATGCATGACAACGGTGCGATCCGTACGCTCGGCGACCGCCTGCGCCGCGACGGCGTGCCGGTGCGCTTCTCGTCGGTCACGCGCCCGCTCGCCGAAGAGCCGTTCGTCCAGGCGCTGTTCGCGCTCATCGAACTTGCGCAACTGCGCAACCAGGGGCTCGCCAACCGCACGCTCGCCCCTGCCGCGCTCGCCGCCTGGGTCGGCGCGCGCGTGCGCATGATCACCGCGAGCCCGCTGCTCGACGCCCCCACAAAGGAACCGCCGCGCCCCATGGACATGGGGCCGGTGCAGACGGCGATGCGCTCGTTGCAGGCCCTCGCACAGGTGGCGCAGGCCGAAGGCGGTGATGACGCGCTCGCTGGACTGATCGCGCAGTGGGTCGACCTTGCGGCACAACTCGAAGCCGCCCGCGCCGCCCGCGAAGAGGAGGCGCACGTGCGTGTCGACGAATCGATCGTCGACCCGACGGCACGCACCGTGCCTGATTTCGGCGAAGACGCGATGATACTCATGCTCGCGCACGACGGCGCCCCGCAGGTCATCGACAGCATCGAACGCATCTGCGGCACATGGCGCGGCGAAGGCGACGAACGCTATGTCAACCCGAACGCGCCCGCGCGCCGCTTCGCGCGCCTGTGGAGCAGGGTGGGGCAGATCGCCGGCGCGTTGCGCAAGCTGCGCGACCCCGGCCCGCAGTTCGCGCTCGAGGCTGCCTGGGAGGCGTGCGGCGTGGCGCGCGACTGGCAGGAGCAGGCGCTGTTCAACACGCCCGCCGGCCGCGCCGCCAACGACCGGCTCGACACGGCGATGCGCCTGTTCGAATACGCGCGCACCGAAGGCGCCGCCCACACGATTGGCGCGTTCATCGAACAGGTGCGCGGCCTGCAGATCGAAGCCGACTCGCTCGCGCATGTGGCGCCGGTCGACGAAGCGGTCACCGTGACCACGCCCGCCGGCGCCGCGGGCCACGCATGGCCGCTCGTATGGCTGCCGGGCGTGCAGCAGGACGTCTGGCCCAACCTCGCCGCGCGCAACACGATGTTCGGCGGCGAAGACCTCGTGGACGTGCTGTTGCACGGCCGGCTCGACGCCATCCAGGACGGCGCGCCCGGCGGCACGGGCCTGCAGGACGTGCTCGCCTCGGAACAGAAAAGCCTCCTCGTGGCGCTCACGCGAGCGAGCGAGCGCGTCACCGTCAGTGCCGTGCTCAACGACGACCTCGCACCGTCCGACTTCCTGTACACCTACCTGCCCGAGCGTTTCGACCGCAGCCGCGACGCCAATCCGCGCTCGCGCCGCTACACGCAGCTCGGCGATGGCGCGCACGAGGCGCTCGACGCCGACGTGCGCGGGCTGATCGCGCTCGCCCGCACCACGCTCGCCACGCACAGCGCCGACGCGCCCGAAGCGCGCGACGCGATCGAGGCGCTCGCCGTGCTGGCGAAGAACGGGTTCGCCGCGGCGGACCCCGGCACATGGCCGTTCCTCGATGAGTGGAACGACTCGGATGATGGCGCCGCCGAACCCACGCGCGCGGCCACGCACCGGTCGCGCGCGGCGCACCACACCGCGTCGCCCGAGACGCGCGCCGCGGCCACCCCAGCCGACCCTTTCGCGCAGCAGGAAGGCAACGTCGTCACGCTGTCGCCGTCCAAGGTGGACCGCCTGTGGAACTGTCCGGTCTGTGCGCGCATGGAGCAGCAGTTCTTTGGCCCGCAGCGCTCCACCGCGGACCAGAACTTCGGCACGATCGTGCACGACATTGCGTGCGAGGCCACGCAACGCGGATGGGATAGGCCCGGCCACCTGCCCGACCTTGCGCCCGATGAGCGCATCGGGCGCATCGCAGACGACATGTTCGCGCTGTACGAGCAGGAGCGTGATGACCCGCTCGACGTCGAAGACATGGAGGAGCGGTTCCGCGCGCTCGCGAAAGACGACGACGCGCGCGGCACGTTCGGGAACATCGCCGCGTATTTCGTCAATTCGAACCTGCCCGGCCGCTATGAGCTGGGCAGCACGGCGCAATTCGAAGTGGGCACGCTCACCGACGCGAAGGCCGAGGTCGAGTTCACGGCCCGGTTCGGTGTGCCCGAGGTGACGCGCGCCTACAACGCGATCAGCGCTGTGGACCCGGTCAGTGAATCCACGATGGTCGCGTTGATGGGCGCTCTCGTGGGCGGCTGGCCGGACGGCATGAGCGGGGACTTGGTGGTGCGCCTGACCGGGCGCATCGACCGCGAGGAGACGCGCGTGCTTGCAGACGGCACGCACGTGGCGCGCCTCATCGATTACAAGACTGGCCGCAGGCATTCGGGGGCGGACAATTTCAACGACCTGCAGCTCGTGTGCTACCAGTTGTCGCGCATGTTCCCAGAAGAAGGCGAGCCGGCCGGCATGCCCATCGCGCAGAGCACGCTGTTCGACGTGCAGGAGGCACCGGCCCCGGCCATGCGCGGCGCCAACGCCGAAACCTACTTCCAGGAGCCGCTCTTCCGTGATGGCGCGATCAATGCGCATGCCTTCACCAAGCGCCCCTATGTGACGGCGGTGGGCAAGCTCTTCACACTCGACCTGCCCGACGAGGCGCCGGCGGGCGTGCCACACGAGGCATGGCGGCAGTTCATGGCGTTGCGCGGCACAGTGGCGGTGTGGGCGCTCACGATGATCGCGCGCGTGTTCTACACGGCCGCGGCGAGCCGGTCGGTGCAGATCGAGGCGCACCCGACGGCCGCCCACGCCGCGCATTGCCGGCTCACCGCACTGTGCCCGGCGTGCAACGGGCGCATATCCACCGTGTTCGAGACGAGGGAGGACTAACCATGGCGGCATTCGTTCCCAGCGCCCAGCAGCAGCGCATCATCGGCGCGCCGCAAGACGACGACGTGCTTGTCGTGGCGGGCGCGGGCTCCGGCAAGACCTTCACGATGACGCAGCGCATCATCCACCTCATCGAGACCGGTGTGGCGCCCGAAGGCATTCTGGGCCTCACGTTCACGCGCAAGGCCGCGGCCGAACTGCTCGCGCGCGTCTCGGCGGCCGTGTCGGCGCACGCCGGCGCACGGTCGGCGTTCATGAAGCCCGACGTCTCCACATACGACGCGTTCTTCCAGTCGATCGTGCGCCAATACGGCCTGCTCGTCGGATTCGACCAGGAGACGCAGCCGCTCAGTGCGGCCGGCGCCGTGCAGCTCGTCAGTGAGGTCATTGGCGCCCATATGGGCGTTGTGCTCGACTCAGGCGAGGATTTCGGCGGGTTCACGAGCCTCGTGGGCCAAGTGCTGCAGCTGTCCAGCGGCATCGCCAACGCGATGATCGGCGAGGGGTGCGAAGACATCGACACGGCGATCGCGCGCATCCGCGCATGGGACAGCCGGTTCATCGCGCGCGCCGACGCGATGCTCGAGGGCCTCGAGGTGCCGGCCGAGCAGCCGCAGCGCCCCAAGCGGCCCACGCAGCGCGGCAAAAAAGGCCCCACCGAGCTCGACAAAGCCAATATGGCACGCTACGAGGCGAGTCTGCGCGACTATGCGGCCGCCCTGCCGCTGTGGCGCGCCGCGCAACTGCGTTCGGTCGCGCGCCGACGCGACACGCTGCTCACGCTCGTTGCGCTGTTCCAGCAGGCCAAGCGCGAACGCCACATGGCGGAGTTCAGCGATTTCACGATCGCCGCGTTCCAGCTCGTCTCGCGCTTCCCCTCGATCGGCGCGCGCTACCGCCGCCGCTACACGCATGTGCTGCTCGACGAATACCAGGACACGTCCACCACGCAGTCGGCGTTGCTCGCCAAACTGTTCCACGCTTCGCCGTCCGACCGTGCGGCGGTGAGCGCCGTCGGCGACCCCTATCAGGCGATCTATTCGTTCCGTGGGGCGAGCCCTGGCGCGTTCCGCCTGTTCCAGGAACAGTTCGGGTTGCGGGAGGACGTCGATCCGCTCCCGCTCACCCAGACGCGCCGCAACGCGCGCGTCGTGCTCGAGGCGGCCAACGACATCACGCGCGTGCTGCGCCGCCACCATGCCCGCCCCGGCAGCGCGTTGACGCGTGAGGTGGGCGTGCAGCCGCTGACGAATGTGGACGATGGGTCGGCGCTCGTCGAAGAGGGCACGGTGGGTGTGCTCGGCTACGCGTTGCGCGGGCAGGAGATCGACGGCGTGGTGCGCTTCGCCCACGAGGCGGTGCTGCGGCACCGGCATCTGGACGTGCAGTACCGCCACCTGCATTGGACCGTCAGCGCGGATTCGGCGCCGAACGACGGCCCGCATGTGGCGGTGCTGTGCCGCAGTAAGAAGATCATCCCGCTTATCCAGGCGGCGCTCGAACAGTCCGGTCTCTCCACGCTCGCGGTCGGCGCCTCGGCGCTGCTTGCGCGCCCCGAGATCATCGACGTGCTCGGCGTGCTGCGCGTGGTGGCCGACCATGCCGACTCGCAGGCCCTCATGCGCCTGCTCGCCACCCCGCGCTTCGGCCTCGGCGCGCGCGACCTGCGCCGGCTCGCGCGACTCGCCGAGCGCCTCAACACGCAGTACCGCTACCGCGCGCTCGTGCAGGCCGGGTTGGGGGTGCCGGACGCCGACTATCAGACGCAATACGCGGCGGTGCGCGAGCATGCGCAGCGCGTGCCGAACGCGGTGTTCGTGGCTGATGTGCTGATGGGCGACGACGCCGACCATCTGATCGACACGAGCACGCTCTCCGATGCCGGCAAGCGCGCCGCCAAGCATGCGGGCGCGGTGCTGCGGCACGTGCAGCGCGCCGCCTATGAGCCGATTGCACATGTGATCCGCGCCGCGGTCCAGGCGCTCAATCTCGATGTGGACATGCTGCTCGCCGCCGGCATCCACGCCGGCGAGACGCCGAACACGGCGGCGGTGCATGCTCCGATCGACGCGTTACTCGCCACCGTCGACACCTTTACGCAGGAGATCGCGGTCTCGCAGACACCCACATTGCGCGGGTATCTGGCGTGGATTGACGCGATGGGCTCGCTTGAGGACGAACAGCCGGTGGCTCCCGACGTGCCGGTTGATGTGGTGCTGATGACCGTGCACCAGTCGAAGGGGCTTGAATGGGACGCCGTGGCCGTCGTCGACATGCGCGCGGGCACATTCCCCAGCAAACAGGGCGACCAGCTTGCCATCGACACGGTGCCGGAGAGCGGCGATGACGAGATCATCGCCACCCACGAGGGGGAATGGCGGCCGCCCGAATACGTCGAACGCGCCCGCACATGGCTGTCCGACCCGGCGGCGGTGCCGGTGCCGGTGCGTGTCGACGCCGGCATCCTGCCGCGCTTCCCGCGCACGATGGCGCCGGGGGCCGACCCGTTGGACGCACTCGACGCCATCGAGTCGGCCGAAGAGCTCGAAGACGAGGTGTTCGGCGAACTGCGCGGCGTGCAGGTCGAGCTACGCGAGGCCGGTGAGGACGACGCGCGCCGGTGGGCGTTGACGCAGGAAGAGGAGTACGGGCGCATGGCCCATGCCGACGAACGCCGGCTCATGTATGTGGCGCTCACGCGTGCGCGTTCGGAGGCGTTGCTCACGTACAGCCGCAGCAACGGCGATGGGCTGGCCACGAGCGGTGACGAACGACAATCCGGCAAACCGTCGAATTTCTGGACCGAAGTGCGCGATGCGCTGGGCAGGCGTAAGGATTGCGCCACCGAACCAGGCAATGTGCATACGGAGGGCGAGTCGCTCGCGGCGCGCGGCGAGGAGCTGCCGGAAGGCTTCTTCGTGGGCGCGCACGCACAGGAATTCGAAGACGCGGTCGTCGGCGGCGCATGGAACGCGGACGCGGGCGGGCAAGGTCAGACCCTGCACCTGCCGTGGCCATTCACACTGAGCGCGCCGATGCTCGCATGCCTGCGCAACGGCGTGGATGAGGTGCGCGAGGCGATGGACGCAGAAGGGGTGCCGGCCGGCCCGACGGGCGTGTTGACGCACCATGCGCTGCGCCTCGCCGGCGACGCCGACCTGGGCCCGATGCCCGACATGCCCACCGAGCAGATCATGCGGCTGCTGCGCGCCAAGGCGCAGCGCGTGCTCGCCGCGCAGCGGCTCAACGCCACCACGATCCAAGCGAACGCGAACGACCACGACGACTACGCGCGCCGCGATTTTGTGCGCGGCGTGCTGCGGCCGATCCCGCAGATGTCGTCGCCGGCCGCGCAGGCGGGCACACGTCTGCACGCCTGGGCCGAGCGCTTCCTGCTCGCCGGGCGCCCCGGTGAGACGGCCACGCGCGCGTCGATGGAAGCCGATGTGCGCGCGGCGCTCTCCCAGGCCAGCGAAGCGCGCGGCGAGGAGCACGACGTGCTCGTATGGGCCGAGCGGCTCATCGGTTCGCCGTGGGCGCAACGCGAGCTGGCGGGTGCTGAACAGAGCATCGTCGCGGCACTCGACGGTGTCGGCAATCTGGTGCAGGGCAAGCTCGACGCGGTGTTCGTCGGCGGCGTCGACCCCTCGGATGAGTCCAAGGACTACACGGTCGTCGACTGGAAGACCGGCGCGCGCCCGCGCAACGCGGCCCAGCGCGCGCAGAAGCTCAAACAGCTCGACTTCTACCGGCTGCTGCTGTCCAAGGAACGCGGCGTGCCGCTGGAGCGCATCGACGGCGCGCTGTATTACCTGAGCGAACCGGACAAGGCGCGCCGGCAGATTGTGGCCGAACCGAAGGGCGAGGCGCAGATCATGGAGGAGCTGCGCCAAGGTGTGCCCGAGGTCTCCGACGTGGACTGAGCGGGGCGTCCGGCGCATCGACCCTGCTGGGTACACTCGAGCGGGAGCGCGCCGATGAACCGGGCGCCCACTGCAGGTGCAGGGGCGCCCGGAGTGCAGGGGAACGCACTGCACTGGCTGCGCGGCACAACTGAACCACCGGCATGCGTGGGCGGGCACACATGCGCAATGCGAATCCAAAGGAGCAATGCACATGGGCGCCAACAGCGAACCCCACACCTCAGCAGACGCATACACCGCACGCACACCCGCCGTGAGCTACCGGCCGATGGACTGGAACGACCTCGACACCGTGGCCGCGTGCTTCGACCGCGTGTGGCCGCAGGGGCCCGCGCTCGCCGGCACGCCGACCGCGCTGCTTGTGGCCCGCTACCTGACCCTGCACTATCTGGAGCAAAGCACATGGTCGAACGTGGCGGTCACGGCCGAAGGCGACCTCGCGGGCATCACGCTCGCCCGCGTGGTTGGCCGGCCCACCATGTTCCCGCAGGCGCATGAGGAGTTCCTGCGCACGCGCGCACTGCTGCTCGCCGATCCGCGCGGCGCCGCGACCGTCACGATGTTCGAAGATGGGTTCTTCGTGCGCGAAGGCATCCTCGAAGAAGACAGCGATGTGACCGCCACCACGCAGGCGGAGCTCGAACTGTTCATGGTCAACCCCGACGTGCGCGGGGCCGGCGTCGGCGGCGCGCTGTGGCGCCAGCTGCTCGCCGCCCTGCGGTCGATGGGCGTGCGCGCGTTCTTCCTGCACACCGATTCGAGCTGCGACTTCGGGTTCTACGACCACAAGGGACTGAGCCGCGTGGCCGAGCGCCTCGCCGCCGACCATCCGGAAGACGCGGATCTGGCGCCCGGCATGAACACCGACGACCAGTTCATCTACCGCGCCGACCTCGCGAGCGGCGCGCTCGGCGGCGCGTTCCGCGGCACGCAGGGCGAGGTGTGCGGCGCATGAGCACGACCACCGCAACGCGTTCCCCATACGCGCGCATGTTCGCGCTGCCCGGCGCCAAGGCGTTCTGCCTGTCGGCCGCCCTCGCGCGCCTACCGATGAGCATGATGAGCCTCGGCATCGTGCTCGCGCTCAACCACCTGTACGACAATTGGACGATCGCCGGGTCGATGAGCGGCGCGTACATCCTCGCCGTCGCGGCCGTCACGCCGTTCTACGCGCGCCTGTTCGACCGCTTCGGCCAGCGCAAGGTGGGCCGCACCGCGCTCGCCGTGCAGGTCGTGGCGATGCTCGTGTTCGCGTTCAGCGCGCTCGCCCGCGTACCGATCCCGCTGCTGTTCGTGCTCGCGCTCGTCATGGGCGCCACGCAGTTCTCGTTCGGCGCGCTCGTGCGCACACGCTGGACGTACCTGCTCGAACGCACCGGCAACATGGACCTGCTCAACACGGCCTATGCGCTCGAATCGGCGATCGACGAGATCGTATTCATCTTCGGGCCGATCCTCGCGGCCACGCTCGCCACCTCGGTGCACCCTGTCTCGCAGCTGTTCGTGCCCACTGCCGCGTGCGCGATCGGCGGGGCGGTCTTCTTCTCGCTCAAACGCTCGGAGCCTCCCGTGTTGCGCGCTGTGGCGACGACCCCGGTGGCGTCCGATGACATGGAGCTGCGCATCGCGCGCGGCGAATTCGACGACGCCGCGCAGCGCGGCGGCGCGCCGCAGGATTTCCTGCGCAAACGCAACTCGCTCGCCGCGTCGTCGCGCAAGGCGACGCGCAACGTGCTGCTGTACGCCGGCATCCTGCCGCTCATGCTCACGTTCATCTGCTTCAACATGAGCTTCACGACCTTCGACGTGTCGATCACGGCGGCGATGGAACACGACCATCTCGACCAGTTCCTCGGCCTGCAGCTCGCGATGATCGCCGTCGGCTCGTGCATCGGCGCGCTGTATTTCGGCTCACGCCAGCACCGTGGCCTGCATTGGCGCCGCATGATCGTGTGCTTGGCGATCCTCGTGGTCGGCTTCGCGTGCATGCGCTGGACGATGGACAACTACTTCGTGCTCGGTGCCGTCGAACTGCTCTCGGGCCTCGTCGTCTCGCCGCTGTTCGCCACCGGCAACCTCATCGTCAGGGAGACAGTGCCGGAGCAGTCGCTCACTGAAGGCCTGTCGTGGCTCACAACAGCAGGTCAGATTGGCGCCTCGCTCGGCTCACTGCTCGGCGGCGTGATCCTCGACCACATCGACGCCCACGCCGGCGTCATGATGACGTGGGTGTACACGGCCGCCGCGATCCCCTTCGCCCTGCTCGGCTGGTGGGTGTTCACGCGCAAGGCCGCTACACTGGACGTGGAACAAGACGCACCCACGCATACAACAGAAAGGCATGCATCATGATTCGAGTTTCGGTGGTAGGGGCCAAGGGCCGTATGGGATCGCACGTCGTGGCCGCGGTGGAAGGCGCCGCGGACATGCAGCTCGCGCTCGCGCTTGACGCCGGCGACGACCTGACGGCGATCAGCCCGGAGAACACCGACGTCGTCGTCGAGTTCACCGTGCCGTCGGTCGCGCTCGGCAACGTGCTCGCGCTCGTCAAGCAGGGCGTCAACGTCGTCGTCGGCACCACGGGCTGGACCGAAGACAAGCTCAACCAGGTCTCGGCGGCGCTCACCGAAGCCGGCAACCCGGACCAGAGCGTGTTCATCGCGCCGAACTTTGCGATCTCCGCCGTGCTCGCCGACCACTTCGCGCGCGTGGCCGCCCCGTATTTTGAATCCGCCGAGGTCGTGGAATTGCACCACCCGAACAAGGTGGACGCGCCGAGCGGCACCGCGATCCACACCGCGCAGGGCATCGCCGAGGCGCGCGCCGCGGCCGGTCTGGGCCCGGTGCCCGACGCGACTGAGACCGACGGCGGCTCGCGTGGCCAGGTCATCGACGGTGTGCATGTGCACGCCGTGCGCCTGCGCGGCCTCAACGCGCACGAAGAGGTGCTGTTCGGCAACGCTGGCGAACAGCTCACGATCCGCGCCGATAGCTTCGACCGCATCTCGTTCATGCCCGGCGTGCTGCTCGCCGTGCGCAACGTGGACGGCGCAGGCCACCCGGGCCTGACGGTCGGGCTCGACAAATTCCTCGACCTGTGATCGACGCCGTAGGGCGTGCGCCTGTGGCGGGGTGGCCGCCGGCGCACTCCCATCGGTGCGTAAGTTGATGCGCATACGCTCAACTTGCGCACTTTCCCCAACGCTGAAGAGACGTTTTCGGCGTCCTAACCCAACAGTACCGTTGCACGTATGACTGACGGAACCATGCACCTTCTTGACCCAGCCCCGTTCGGGCGCATCCTGCCCGCGATGGTCACTCCGATGAAGTCCGACGGCGCGGTGGATTACGACGCCGCGCAGACGATCGCCCGCCAGCTGGTGGCCGACGGCGCGGACGGCATCGTCGTCAACGGCACGACCGGCGAATCGCCCACCACGCACATGGACGAAAAGGTCGAGCTGGTGCGCGCCGTCAAGGATGTGGTGGATGTGCCGGTCATCTCCGGCGCCGGTTCCAACGACACCGCGCATACCGTGCGCATGGTCGAGCAGACGCAGGAAGCGGGCGCCGACGCGGTGCTCGTGGTCTGCCCGTACTACTCACGCCCCTCACAGCAGGGCATTTTCTACCATTACCGCGCCGTCAACGAGTCGGCGGACAAGCCGATCATCGTCTACGACGTGCCCGGGCGCACCGGCGTGCGCATCTCGCTCGACACATACTGCCACATCTCCGAACTCGACCATGTGTGCGCCGTCAAGGACGCGACCGGCGACATCGCCGGCGCCGTGCGCAAGCGCCTCGAGACCGGCCTGACGTGGTATTCGGGCGACGACGCGCTCTTCCTGCCGTTCCTTTCGATCGGCGCCGTCGGCATCATCTCGGTCGTGGCGCATGCCGCCGCCGGCCCGCTGCGCGATCTGGCCGACGCCTTCGGCCGCGGCGATGTGCACCGCGCGCAGGCGCTCGCCAACCGCATCGCCCCCGCGATCGACGCGATGAACGGCACCGGCTTCCAGGCCGTGATGGCCAAGGCCGCGCTCAACGTGCGCGGTCTGCTCGAATGCACCGAGATGCGTCTGCCGAATGTGGGCCCGAGCGCCGAGCAGATCGACGTGGTCAAGGCTGGGCTCAAGGCGTCCGGGCTGCTGTGACACCCAATGGCCACGCGTGCCCGCGGCCGCACTGATTCCTTGCCGTCCGCATAGGCGGACGGCACTTATTGAAGAAAACGAAAACACCATGACAGAAACACAAGAACAAACGCCGCGCAAACACGTGCGCGGATCGAAGAAGAAGACGGCCGCCAAGGCAAGCGCCAAGACCACCGCGAAGACGGCCAAGTCGGGTGCCAAGGCAACCGCCACGCGCAAGCGCGCCGGCAAGGGCGCCAACACCACGCCGCAGTACGGCGACAACGCCGCCAAGGGCAAGAAGCTCGCCACGTCGGACACCAACGACACCAACCGCATCGCCCCGCCGAAGTACCGCAAGGGCTCGATGCGCATCGTGCCGCTCGGTGGCCTTGGCGAAATCGGCCGCAACATGAACGTGATCGAATACAACGGCCACATCCTGCTCATCGACTGCGGCGTGCTCTTCCCCGAAGAGGAGCAGCCGGGCGTCGACCTGATCCTGCCTGACTTCAACTACATCAAGGACCGCCTCGACAAGGTGGATGCGCTCGTGCTCACGCACGGCCACGAAGACCACATCGGCGGCGTGCCCTACCTGCTCAAGCTGCGCAAGGACATTCCGCTCATCGGGTCCAAGCTGACGCTCGGCTTTGTGGAGGCCAAGTGCAAGGAGCACCACATCGAGCCCGAGACGATCCAGGTCGAAGGCCGCGACAAGCTCAAGGTGGGCCCGTTCAACCTCGAATTCGTGACGGTGACCCATTCGATCCCCGACGCGCTCGCCGTGTGTGTGCGCACGCCTGCCGGCTCGCTCATCGACACCGGTGACATCAAACTCGACCAGCTGCCGCTCGACCACCGTGTCACCGACCTGGTGGAGTTCGGCAAGCTCGGCGAACAGGGCATCGACCTGCTCATGATGGATTCGACGAACGCCGAAGTGCCCGGATTCGTCAAGCCCGAGACCTCGATCGGCCCGGCGCTCGACCAGGTGTTCGCCACCGCCACGCGCAAGATCATCGTGGCGAGCTTCTCGAGCCATGTGCACCGCGTGCAGCAGGTGGTGGACGCCGCCCACAAGTACGGCCGCAAGGTCGTGTTCGTCGGCCGTTCGATGGTGCGCAACATGGCCATCGCCGCCGACCTGGGCTACCTGCACCTGCCGGAGGACACGGTGATCGACCTGAAGAAGGCCAAGGATTACCCCGACAACAAACTCGTGTACATGTGCACCGGTTCGCAGGGCGAGCCGATGGCCGCGCTCGGCCGCATCGCCGACGGCAACCACCGCGACATCACGATCAACGAGTTCGACACGGTCATCCTGGCCAGCTCGCTGATCCCCGGCAACGAGCACGGCGTGTACAAGGTGATCAACAAGCTCGTGCAGCTCGGCGCGCGCGTCGTCAACCGCGACAACGCGGCCGTGCACGTCTCCGGCCACTGCAACGAAGGCGAGCTGCTGTACATGTACAACATCGTCAAGCCGAAGAACGCGATGCCGATCCACGGCGAGAACCGCCACCTCGTGGCCAACGGCCTGATCGCCGTCAAGACCGGCATCGAGCCGGAGAACGTGGTGCTCGCCGAAGACGGCGACGTGGTGGACCTCTACCACGGCAAGGCCGCGATCGTCGGCTCCGTGCCGTGCGGCTACATCTACGTGGACGGCGATTCGGTGGGCGAGCTGACCGATGACGAGCTGGAAAAGCGCCGCATCCTCGGCTCCGAAGGCTTCGTCTCGTGCTTCGCGGTCGTGGACACCGACGCGAAGGACGTGATCTCGGGGCCCAAGGTGTATCTCAACGCCGTGGCCGAAGACGAGAAGTCGTTCGAAAAGGTGCGCCACCAGATCATCGAGCAATTGCAGGACGCGATGATGGGCGGCACGAAGGACGTGCACAAGCTGCAGCAGATCATGCGGCGCACACTCGGCAGCTGGGTGGCGCGCGAACTGCACCGCAAGCCGATGATCGTGCCTGTCGTGGCGGATGTCGCGGCCGACATGGAGAGCATGGAGACGTACTCCGACTGACAGGCGGCATGCCGGCGCGCACAGGTCCCAGACCGTGCGCGCCGGTGCTTTGCGTGGAAGAACCATCAAGAAGAACCTACGGGAAACAGAACAGAAGACAGTGAGGAGCCAAACATGCCGGGAGCGAATCTGACCCGCGTCGAAGCGGAAGAACGCAAATCCATCGTGCAATACCCCATCCACTACAGTGTGGACCTCGACCTGACGCAAGGCGACACGACCTTCGTCTCCACATCCACGATCCAGTTCGGCGCCAAGGCGGGGGAGAGCACGTTCCTCGACCTCATCGCCGACGAAGTGACCTCGGTCACGCTCAACGGCGAATCCGTGGAGCCGGGCGAAGTGTTCGCCGACGACCGCATCGCCCTCAACAACCTGCGTGAGCGCAACGAGGTCGTCGTCACCGCCGTGTGCCGCTATTCGACGACTGGCGAAGGCCTGCACCGCAGCGTGGACCCCGCCGACGGCAACGTGTACCTGTACTCGCAGTTCGAAGTGCCGGACGCGCGCCGCGTCTACGCCGTCTTCGACCAGCCCGACCTCAAGGCCGTGTTCCGCTTCTCCGTGCTCGCGCCGTGCTCGTGGATCGTCACGTCGAACATGCCGGTCGAACGCACCGAAGACACCGACCAGATGACGCTCGACGGCACGCTTGGCACCAAGCCCGCCGAGCACGCCAAGCGCTGGACCTTCGCACCCACGCCCACGATGAGCTCGTACCTCACCGCGATCTGCGCCGGCCCGTACGCCGAATGGCACACCACGTACCAGAACGAGGACGGCCGCACGATCCCGATGGCGCAGTACTGCCGCCAGGCGCTCAAAGACGACTTCGCGAAAGACGTGGACTACCTGTTCGACATCACCAAGAAGGGCTTCGCGTTCTACGCGAAGACGTGGGGCGTGCCATACCCGTACGCGAAGTACGACCAGATCTACGTGCCGGAATACAACGCCGGCGCCATGGAGAACATCGGCATGGTCACGATCCGCGACTCGTACGTGTTCTCGTCGAAGGTGACCGACGCGCTCGCTGAACGCCGCGTGGTGACCGTGCTGCACGAGCTCGCGCACATGTGGTTTGGCGACTATGTGACGATGAAGTGGTGGAACGACCTGTGGCTCAACGAGTCGTTCGCCGAGTTTACCTCCACGCTCGCCACCGCCGAAGCGACCGAATGGAAGGACGCGTGGGCCACGTTCTGCTCGGGCGAGAAGAGCTGGGCGCTCAACCAGGACCAGCTGAGCACCACGCACCCGATCGTGGCGCCGATCAACGACCTCAACGACACCTACGTGAACTTCGACGGCATCACCTACGCCAAGGGCGCGTCCGTCCTGAAGCAGCTCGTGGCCTACGTGGGGCGCAGCGAGTTCTTCGAAGGCATCAACCACTACCTGTACCGCCACGCGTACTCGAACGCGACGCTCAACGACCTGCTCACCGAGCTCGAAGGCACGTCGGGCCGCGACCTCAAGACGTGGAGCGCGCAGTGGCTCGAACAGGCGGGCATCAACACGATCGCCACCGACCTGCACACCGCGCAGGACGGCACGATCAGCGAGCTCACGCTGCACCAGTTCGCCCCCACCGACCACCCCGTGCTGCGCGAGCACCGCCTCGCCGTCGGCTTCTACAACGAGGACGAGGAGAGCGGCAAGGTCGTGCGCACCGACCGCATCGAACTCGACGTGGACGGCGAAGCGACCACGGTCACCGAAGCAGCCGGCAAGCCGCGCCCGCAGTTCCTGCTCACGAACGACGACGACCTGACGTACACGAAGCTGCGCTTCGACGACGAGTCGCTCGCGTTCGCCACCGCGAACCTGTACCGCTTCGACGACGCGCTCGCCCGCGCCGTGATCTGGCTCGCGCTGTGGGACATGACGCGCGACGGCGAGCTCGCCGCCTCCGACTTCATCGGCACGACGCTCAAGCTGCTCTCCACCGAGACGGAGTCCACCACGTTCCGCTATGCGCTCGCGTGCCTGTCCACGACCGTGTGGCACTACACCGACCGCACCAAGCGCGCCGCGATCGCACAGCACACGGCGCAGGCGCTGCTCGACCTGGCCAAGCAGGCACCCGCCGGTTCTGACATGCAGTTCCAGCTCATCAGCGCCTACCTGACGTACGGCGTCGAAGGCGACAGCGCGTTCGCCGACACCGTGCGCGGACTGCTCAGCGGTTCGCTCGTGCTCGAAGGTCTGGAGCTCGACAACAACTTCCGCTGGTCGCTCGTGCGCGCCCTCTCGTCGATCAACGCGATTGACGAAGCGGACATCCAGCAGGAGCTCGAGAGGAAAGACACGACTGAGAACCGCGAATTCGCGCTTGCGGCCCGTGCGGCGCGCGCGACTGCAGAGGCGAAGGCGTGGGCGTGGAACGAAGCGATCCACGACGAAGTGCTGACCAACGCGCAACTCGAGTCGGTGGCCGGCGGATTCGCCTCCACACCGAGCCAGGAGCTCGCCGAGCCGTATGTCAAGGAATACTTCGACAGCGCGGAATGGATCTGGAACCACAAGACCTTCCACATGGCCGAGGCGCTGCTTGAGGGCCTCTACCCGCGCTACGCGGACCCGGCCACGCTTGTGGAGCTGGGCGACAAGTGGCTCGCCTCGCATGCGGATGCGGACAACGCGCTGCGCCGCCTGATCAGCGCCAACGTGGAAAGTTCGCACCGCACCAAGATGGTGGCCGACTTCAATGCTTCGCTCAACGACGACATCGATGAGTGACGAAAGGCGATAGTCACAAGCGCTACCGATGTTGGGGCCTGTGCCGTCCATGACGGCACAGGCCCCAACTGCATCCACCGCCGTTTCGCTCGCCATCGCAAAGGCCGAACGGTGCAGTAGAATCGTGCACGTGTGGTCCGGCCGCATGGTATGGCAGGGCCTGTTTGATGCATAAGTGAGGACGATATGCCACGTATGTTTGGAACCGATGGTGTTCGAGGGCTTGCCAACCGCGATCTGACCGCCCAGCTCGCGCTCGATCTGGGCGATGCGGTGGTGCGCGTGCTCGGCAGCGACAGCGCACGCCCGGAGCAGCCGACAGGCCGGCGCCGCGCGCTGATCGGACGCGACACCCGCGTTTCGGGCGATTTCCTCTCCAACGCGCTCGCCGCAGGCATGAGCGCCGGCGGCTTCGACGTCATTGACGCGGGTATCATCCCCACGCCGGGCGTCGCGTACCTGACGAGCGTGCTCAACGTGGAGATGGGCGCGGTCATCTCTGCCTCGCACAACCCCATGCCGGACAACGGCATCAAGTTCTTCGCGCGCGGCGGCTTCAAGCTGCCCGACAGCAAGGAAGACGAGATTGAAGACGTGCTCGGCCAGGACTGGGACCGCCCCACCGGCGCGGGCGTCGGCCGCGTGAGCCATGACTCGAACACCGCGACCAACATGTACATCGACCATCTCGTGGCCACGATTGCCCCGATCGTCGACGGCACGCAGACCAAGCCGCTCAAGGGCCTGCGCGTCGTGGCCGACTGCGCGAACGGCGCGACCTCGGTCGTGGCGCCCGAGGCGCTGCGCCGTGCGGGCGCCGACGTCGTGGTGATCAACGCGTCACCGGACGGCTACAACATCAACAAGAACGCCGGATCCACCCACCCCGAGCAGCTGCAGGCCATGGTCAAGGCCTCGCAGGCCGACCTGGGCGTGGCCTTCGACGGCGACGCCGACCGCTGCCTGGCGGTGGACGAAGACGGCACGCTCGTCAACGGCGACCAGATCATGGGCATCCTGGCGCGCGCCAAGCAACGCGAAGGCAAGCTCAACCACAACACGCTCGTCGTGACCGTGATGAGCAACCTCGGCCTCAAGCTCGCGCTCAAAGACATGGGCATCACCACCGTGCAGACCAACGTCGGCGATCGTTATGTGCTCGAAGAGATGCTCAAGGGCGACTACTCGCTTGGCGGCGAACAGTCGGGCCACGTCATCAACCGTGAATTCGCCACGACCGGCGACGGCACACTCACCGCGCTCACGCTGTGCAAGGAGGTCGTCGATTCCGGCCGCAGCCTCAAGAGCCTCGCCGCGGACTTCCCGCAGCTGCCGCAGCAGCTCATCAATGTGCCGAATGTCGACAAGATGGCCGCCAAGACCAACAAGGCGGTGCTCGCGGCCGTCGCGCGCGAAGAGGAACTGCTCGGCGACACCGGCCGCGTGCTGTTGCGCCCTTCCGGCACCGAACCGCTTGTGCGTGTGATGGCCGAGGCCGCCACGCAGGAACAGGCGGACGCCGTGACCGCGCGTCTGGCGCAGGTCGTGGCCGACGAGCTCGGGCTGTGATCGCATAGTAGACATACCTCAGACATACCTCATATATATAGGAGAGAAGGATACGGATGTTCGGATCACACAAGCGCGTCGACATGGCGCTCAACAGGGACGTGGAACGGCTGCTCAAATCCGCCGACCACGGTGTATTGCCGATCGTCGAGGCCGGCGAGCCGGTGCTGCGCGCGCAATGCGTGCAGTACGACGGCCAGTTGAGCAAGCACACACTGCACAAACTCATCGAGACGATGCGCACCACGATGCTCGCCGCACCGGGCGTCGGGCTGGCGGGCCCGCAGATCGGGCTGAACCTTGCGCTCGCCGTGGTGGAGGACCATGCCGACGGTGACGACGACCCGCGTGAGATCGCGGAGTTCCCGTTCCATGTGATCATCAACCCCACCTATGAGCCGGTGGGGGAGGAGACGCGCTCGTTCTACGAGGGCTGCCTCAGCGTGGAAGGCTACCAGGCGGTGCGCAAGCGCTGGCTCGACATTGTGGCCCACTGGCACGACGAGGAAGGCAACCGCCACGAGGAACGCCTGCATGGCTGGCCTGCGCGCATCTTCCAGCACGAGACCGACCATTTGAGCGGCGAGTTGTATATCGACAAGGCGGAGATCCGCTCGTTGACGACCGTGGAGAACCTCGAGGACTTCTGGTGCGAAGACCCGGTGCCCACACAGGCCGCGAAGGAGCTCGGTTTCGACCTCTGACTCTGACCGCCATGGATCCCTCCTGCCGCCATATCACGGCAGGAGGGATTCCGTTATGTCCGGGCCGGTGGCTTGGGATTTGTCGGCCAAGACGCGTATATTCCCGTGGCCGCTGCGTCGCTTATTGGTCAGCGGTGCACCAACCAACCGGATACCGACAGTGGGGTTCTTTTGTAGGGTGAAAAACATTCACATTTCGCGTATAAGAGCATGAATTTCCGGTTTTTCCACAACGCCTGCAGCGTATTATGCCTTGATTGAAACAGTAAGGTCCGCATTTTTCCGGTTCTATCGTGAAAGCGTATCCGATAAGAGGCACTAAGGACCGGTCATGACAGAACTTACGGATCAGCAGCGCGCCATTGTGGACAAGGCGAGCCGCGACGACATCAATGGTTGGCATTACCTGCACGTGGAAGGCGAACCCTACGAAATCGGGTTCCAGCACGGCTACCTACTCACCGACGAGTTCCGTGACGCCATCCGCGTCTATACACACATGACGCTCGAAACGCTCGGCATGGACTACTCGTTCTTTGTGGAACAAGCCGTGAAACTCCATCAGGCGCACATCGAGCAGGAATACCTCGACGAGATGCAGGGCATGGCCGACGGCTTCACCGCCGGCGGGTTCCCCACGACGCTCGGCGACATCATCGGCTGGAACGCATGGATGGAACTGACCGGCTACTGGTGGCCGCAGGTTGCTGCGCAGTACTCCAACAACCCGCCGGCGGGCCCCAAAGGCTCCCATTGCTCGGGCTTCGTGGCCACCGGTTCCGCCACTGCGGACGGCCGGCCCGTCATCGCCCACGAAAGCTTCGACGATTTCTGGAGCGGCCAGTACTTCAACGTGTGCGAAGAAGTGGTGCCGGCCCACGGCAACCGCTTCAAGATGCAGACCGTGCCGGGCTACATCGATTCGATGACCGACTTCTACGTCACCTCCGCAGGCCTGGGCATCACCGAGACCACGATCGCCGGCTTTGTGGGCTACGACGTCAACGGCATACCCGAATACGTGCGCTCGCGCAAGGCCACACAATACGCCAATTCGATCGACGAATGGGTCGACCTTGCGAATCAGGGCAACAACGGCGGCTACGCCAACATCTGGCTGCTCGCCGACACCAAGAACGGCGAGATCGCGCGCTATGAGCAGGGTCTCAAGCATCAGGAGCTGCTGCGCACGACCGACGGCTTCTACTATGGCTGCAACGCGTGCCACAACCCGCGCATCCGCAACCTCGAATGCGTCGACAACGGCTACAACGACGTGCGCCAGCAGACCGGCGCGCGCCGCGCCCGGTTCGAACAGCTCATGCCGCAGCTTGCGGGCACCATCGATGACGATGTGGCCAAGCGCATCCTGGCGGACAAGTTCGACCCCTATCTGGGGTACATCAACGCCTGCTCGCGCAACATCTGCGCGCATTACGACGTTGATCCGCAATACTACGCCGACGATCCGCACGGTGTGTGGAATGTGCCGTTCTTCCCGGGCGGCTCGTGCGACGGCAAATGCGCCAGTGCCGAGGACATCGAGGCGCTGCGCATGTGGGGCATCTTCGGACGCGCGGACGGCGAGCCGTTCGACGCGGATGAGTTCATGGCCCAGCACCCGCAATGGAACTGGCAGCGCGGTTACCTGTACGACCGCCCGAGCCAGCCGTGGACGCTGTTCGACTGAACGCCATACAACAATCCGGGATTACCGCATAAGGAAAGGCATTGATCATGGAATTGACCAAAGAGGACCTGGCGCGCATGGCGCAGGCCTACAAGAAGGACACTGCCCAGCAGATAGCGGAGCAGGCCGTGAAGAACAACGGCATCCACGCGTCGAGCGAACGCGAGAACGTCGTCGTCACCAAGAACAATTTCGTGTTCTCGGTGGACGTGGACGACGAAGCCGTGGCGAACCAGCGCCAGTCGGGCCGTTGCTGGATGTATTCGGCGCTCAACTTCCTGCGCTTCCATATGGAGAAGAAGCTCAAGCTGCCCAAGGGGAGCTTCGAACTGTCGCAGGCGTACAACTTCTTCTATGACAAGCTCGAGAAGTCGAACTTCTTCATGGAGAACATCATCAAGTACGCGGGCAGCGACCTCAACGACCGCCGCATCGACTTCCTGCTGGCCACCCCGCAGCAGGACGGCGGCGATTTCGACCCGATCGTCGCGCTCGTCGAGAAGTACGGCGTTGTGCCAGAGGAGGCCATGCCGGAGACCGCGGTGACCAAGGACTCGTCCGAGCTCGACGCGCTGCTCAACCGCATGCTGCGCGAAGACGCGTATGCGCTGCGCAAGCTCGTCGCCGAAGGCAAGTCGGACGCGGACATCGAGGAAGCGCGCAAGGGCATGCTGTCCGCCATCTACCGTGTGCTGTGCGTGAGCTTCGGCAACCCGCCGGAGAAGATCGACTTCGTCTACCGCGACACCGATAAGAAGTACCATGCGGACCGCGGTCTGACCCCGCTCGAGTTCTACAAGAAGTACCTGGGCGATGTCAAGCTCGAGGATTGCATCGGCGTCATCAACCTGCCCGTGGAAGGCATGGACTACAACAAGTCCTACGAGATCGACATGACGGGCGAGGTGCTCGGTTCGAAGCGCCGCTGCCGTTACGTCAACGTGCCGATCGACGTGATGAAGCAGGCCACGATCAAGCAGCTCAAGGCCGGCGAGCCGGTGTGGTTCGGCTGCGACGTGCTGCAGGATTCCGATTTCCAGAAGGGCATCATGGCCCTCAACCTGTACGACGTGCAGAAGATGATGGGCCTCGAGTTCACGATGGACAAGGGCGAGCGCTTCCAATACAACCAGAGCATGCCCACCCACGCGATGATGATCGCGGGTGTCGACCTCGACGAGGACGGCAACCCGATCCGCTGGAAGGTCGAGAACTCGTGGGGCACCACCGCCCATGGCAAGCCGGTCGGTCACCAGGGCTACTTCATCATGGACGACTCGTGGTTCACCGAATACAACTACGAAGTCGCCGTGCGCAGGGAGTACCTGCCTGACGACGTGGTCAAGGCGTACGACGCCGAGCCCGAAGTGCTGCCGTACTGGAACACCTTCAACCCGGAACCGTGATATGAGATGCGGGGCTTCGGCCCCGCTTCGCTGTTGTGCAAGATAAGCAGGAAATCATGAGTGCAAATACCAAATCGAAATCCGGTGCCGTAGTCAAAGGCGCCAAGGGGGGGCACAGGCAACCTCACCACCATCGCGTTGATCATGATGAACGTCACGGTCATCGCCGGCTTGGCGAACGACGTGCAGCAGTCGTTCTATGGTCTGTCCTCCGTCACACTGTTCCTTCTCGGCGGGTTGCTGTTCTTCCTGCCGACCGGTCTGGTCGCGGCCGAACTCGCCTCCGGGTGGAGCCAACGCGGCGGTATCTTCCGTTGGGTCGGCGAAGGCATCGGCACGTTCCCGGCCATCGCCTGCCTGTTGATCCTCTGGTTCCAGACGACCTTCACCTTCGGCTCCGGCATCCCGTCGATGTCGGCGACGATCGGCTTCTTCACCACCAAATACGATTGGGCGGTGGACTTCGCCAAGAACGCGCACAGCTGGAAGGTCACGCTGCCGATCATGATCGGCTGGCTCGCCTACTACTGGTTCTGCTGCTGGCTCGCCACCAAGGGCGTCAAGACCTTCAGCAACATCGCCAAGTACGGTGTGATCCTCGGCACGTTCCTGCCATTGGGCGTCATGACGATCCTCGCGGTCGTGTGGATCTGCCAGGGCAACGCCCCGGCCATCGACATGGCCCCGAGCAACCTCGTGCCGAAGTGGGAAGGCATGTCCACGCTGGCGTTGGCTGCAGGCGTGTTCTTCTCGTTCGCTGGCATCGATATGAACGCCGCGCACATCAAGGACCTGAAGAAGCCGAACAAGCAGTTCCCGCTCGCGATCTTCATCTCGATGATCCTCGCCCTGCTCATCTTCATCATCGGCACGCTGATCATCGCGATGGTGATCCCGAACAAGCAGATCAACCTGCTGTACACGCTGTACGCCACATACCGTGCGCTCGGCGCCACGATCGGATTCCCCGACCTGTATCTGGTGTTCTGCTGGCTCGGCATGCTCAACAGCTTCGCCGCGCTCATCACCAACCTCGCCGGCCCCTCGTACATGCTCGGCCAGGCCGGCCGCTCGGGCTTCTTGCCCAAGTTCCTGCAGAACAACAACAAGCACGGCATGCCGAGCCGCCTGATGTACACGCAGATGGCCCTCATGACCGTCATCGCGTTCATCGTGTTCCTGCTGCCGAACGTCGAAGGCTTCGTGGCCCTGATCACGCAGGCCATCACGATCCTGTACCTGACCTACTACGTGCTCATGTTCGTCGCGTTCCTGCGCCTGCGCTACCAGCAGCCGAACCGCCCTCGCGGCTTCAAGGTGCCCGGCGGCATGGTCGGCGCCTGGATCGTGGCCGGTGTGGGCATCATCGCCTGCGTCTTCGGCATCGTGCTGGCGTTCTACCCGCCGGCGCAGCTTGAGGCCGAAGTCGGCTCGGGCATGACCTACGACCTGATCATCATCGGCCTGCTGGCGTTCGTGCTCATCGCCTGCGTCCTCATCTACCGCGCGTCGCGCAAGCACAACTGGTCCGATCCGACGAACCAGTTCGCCCCGTTCACGTGGCAGATCGAAGGCCTGAAGAAGCCAGGCAAGGCCCTGTCGAACATCCCGACCGCGCTGCTCAGCGAAGGCCAGAACCCGATGGGCCAGCCGATCAGGCACCTATACGATCCCAACGAGATGATCGACCTGCCGAGCTCCAAGGACCCGGACGCCCAGGCCGCGGCAGCGGCCGCACTGCTCAAGAAGCACGGCATCACCGAGCCCGGCGAACCCGCCAAGGTCGCGCTTGTGGGCGATCCGAACGCCGGCATGAAGACAATCGCCTATGAGCCCGAACCGGTACACACCGACGACAACGGCAACATGCTGCCCACACCCACTGCCGCGGACATCAAGGCCGCAGCGGTCCCAACCGACGCCGCCGCCGACGCCAAGCGCGCCCAGGCCCGTGCGCAGGCGCTTGAAGCCGACGTGCAGGACTACGCCGACGAGGCACATGCACTCGAAGACGAAGCCAAGGACGATGCCGCGCTCGCCAAGGCCGAGCACCGTGTGCAGGTCGACGAGGCCGAAGCCAGCGAGGCTGCCGCCAAGACAGCCAAGCCCACGCTTTCCGACGGCACGTCCACGCCGTCCAAGCCCGCGTGGCCCTCATCCAACTGATGCACATATTTTCAATCTAAGGAGTCACTATGACTGACGAAACCAACGCTGCTTCCAGCACGAAGGAAGACAAGAAGGAACCGCTCGAACCGGTTCCGGCCACCGCCGCCAAGGACTATGTCTGGACCGGCCCCGACGGCGCCACCATCAACTACACGGCCACCGCGGAAATGGTGCCGGTGCGCGAGGACGACGGCACGCTCATCGGCCACATGTTCATGCTCTCGCAGGTTTCGGACGCATCCGACAAGTCCGACCGTCCGGTCACGTTCTGCTGGAACGGCGGCCCCGGCGGCGCGTCGTACATGGTCAACATCGGCGGCATGGGCGCCGTGCGCGTCAAGACCGACGGCATGGCGCACCTGACTGGCGTGGGCGAGGTGGAAGACAACCCCGACACGCTGCTGCCGAGCTCGGATCTCGTGTTCATCGACGCGTTCGGCACCGGCTATTCGCACATCGCGCCCGGCTTCGACGCCAAGAAGGTGTGGGGCGTGGATGGCGACGGTGACGCGTTCACCCGCGGCATCATCGCATGGCTCACCGAGCACAAGCGCTTCAACAGCCCCATTTACCTGTATGGCGAATCCTATGGCACCATGCGCAACGCCGTGGTGTACCGCCTGCTCGGCGAGCATGGCATTGGCGTGACCGGTGTGGTCGAGCAGTCCACGATCCTGGACTACGCACCCACGCTTTCAGGCAACGACGCGTACTACATGGGCATGGTGCCGGTGTACGCCGCCACCGCGAACTACTTCGGCAAGGCCGGCAAGGGCGTCGATCAGTACGAGTGGTACAACAAGGCGTTCGACTTCGTGAACTCCACGCTCGCCGGCGCGCTCGTCCTCGGCGATGAGCTGCCCGCCGACAGGATGGACGAGATCGCCGGCCAGATGAGCGAACTCATCGGTCTGCCGAAGGACTTCATCAAGGCGAAGGGACTGCGCATCGAGCTCGACACGTTCCGCAAGACGCTGCTCGCCGACGAAGGCAAGACCACCGGCCGCTACGACACGCGCTTCACGACGTTCGGATACCCGGATGTGCAGGGCGACAACGAGTTCTTCGCGGGAGAGGACCCCTCGTACGACGCGATCAACGCCGCCTATCTGGACGTCTACATGAAGATGCTCGGCGACATCGGGTTCAAGGGCTACGCCAACTACGAAGGCCTGTCGATGAAGGTCAACGAGTCGTGGAACTGGAACCATCAGGCCCCGGGCACGATGGGCTCGCCGCAGACGCCGAACGTCGCGTTCGACATCGCCACGGCGCTGCGCCGCAACCCCACGAGCCGCATCCTGTTCTTCGGTGGCATCCACGACGCCGCCACGCCGTACTGGAACGTGCGCCACGACATGGGTAAGCTGTTCCTGCCGCAGGCGCTCAAGGACCGCATCGAATACCATGTGCATTCCAACGGCCACATGCTGTACTGCGACCAGGTGGCGCTTGAGGCCGCCGGCCCCGAGCTCAAGGCGTTCTACGAGAAGCGCCACGAGCAGTGAGCGGTTGGCTGACCGCTAGAGAATAGCCGCAAGATCGGGCCATGCGTCTGGAAAATCCTCCAGGTAGCGCATGGCCTCGTTGCGCATGGCGCGCATCACGAGCATGTGCTCGTAGACGGGGTTGCGCGCCAGATGCGGGCCTTCACGGTGGTAGTCGTCCACGATCCGCGCGGACTGCTCATCCCATGTGCGGTCGTCGCACAGGCGCCGCAGGTTCGTCAGCGCCGCCAACTCATCCATGTCGAAGGCGCCGAGCACGCGCGCGCGGTAGATCTCCTGCAACTGCCCGCGCTCGTCGAGGCCCTGCAACGCGATTTCACGCAACGACTCCCAGTCGTAGGGCACAAGGTCTTCGGGGAACATGATCGTGAACTGTTCGGGGCGGCGCGCCTCCACATCGTCGATGAACTCGAGCAGGTCGCGCCATCGTCGCGCATGGATCAGCCGCGCCGCATAGGCGTCGGCGAACGGCGCGAGCGTGCAGTGTTCGCGCAGCAGCGTGTCGGCTCCGTTCGCGTCGCCGCTCATGCGCATCAGGTCGTGCCGCATGAGCAGCATCGCCTGCTTGAAGTGGAAGTGCGCGTGCAGCTCCAGCTCGCGCCGGTCCGTGCAGGTGTCGGGGTCCGGTTCGTCGTCGAATCCTTCGAACCCGTCCAGATCGGCGAATTCATGCGCGTATTCGCCGGTCACCATTTCGCGGAATCGGGCGTCGGCAATCGCGTCGTCGCCGTACTGGCGCGCCATGTCGTCCATGCTGGCCACAGTGTTGTTCAGCGTCTCATACGCAAAGACGCGCGTGTCGTCCCACTGCGCGAACGACAGGCAGCAGGAGAGCAGCTCCACCATCGGCATCGGGTTGATGCGGAAGTCCTCGTTGCACGCCACGTCGGTCACCATGCGCAGCGCCTGCGCGCTCGTCTCGGGGTCCGCGTTGCGCGCCACCGAATCCATGTAGATGCGCACGAGCTGGATGAGTTCTTTGAGGTATTCCAGGCATTCCTGGTGGCGGTCCTCGCACGATCCGATGAACCGTGCGGTCAGTTCGACCGCCATGCACAGGTTGCGCGTGGCGTCGAGCCACTGGGTGCTCGCGAGCGCGTTGGCCACGACCGCCTCCACGCCGGCGAGCGCCTGTGATTCCATGCGGAACGAGGGCATGTCCTTGCATGGCACGTCCATGCCGCCTTCGGGCGTGGGGGTGGCGCTGGGGGTGATGGCGGCGATGCCATCGAAATACCATTGCATCGGCTGGGCCATGACGAGCCGTGCCTCATCGGGCTGTGCCACCGGCGTGGGGTTGCGCCGCGCGTCCTCGTGTTGCGAGCATGACGATATGGTGGGGTCCCATAGGAACGTGGGGCCGTCGAATTCCTCGTCGAATCCCCATTCGGTCTCCACGAAATCCACCATCTGCGTCAGTTCGCGGTACTGCGCGATGTTTGAACTGTCAGCTCGCATTGTCATGTGTCGTCCCCTTGCCGCGGCGCCGTCGGCAGCCTCGTGTGGCTGTGCGCGCGGCGCGGGGCCTGTCGGGCGTGCCGGTCCGGTGCGCACACGGTTCACGCTAGCAGTTTCCCGGGCGCGGCACTGGCAGGGTTCTACGATGTGTACGCGCCCGTCTCAGAGTGTGTCGCGCACACGGTTCACATGGCGGCCGGTGCGCGCGGGTGCTCAGTCCTGATGCTCGAATGGGAACACGAGGCCCCATTCGTCGCGAATCTGGTCGAGCAGCGCCATCATGCGCAAGGTGTCCGCGTGCGGCATCTCGATGGTGTCGCGCTTGCCTGCGCGGATCGCCTGCACGCTTGCCGCCACTTCGTATTCGTAACCGGTGAGCTGTTCGGGCATGTCGATGTGGTCGACGCGCGCATGGTCGGTGTCGTAGATGTCGACCGCGGAGACATTGTTGACGTTGTGGCACACCAGGTAGCCTTCGGTGCCGTATACCATGCCCCCGCGGTCCGAGACGCACAGCATCGAACTGAGCGCCGTGGCCATCGTCGTGTCGGCGTAGTAGAGCGTCGTCGTGCTTTGCGCGTCCACACCGGTGGGGTAGGGCTGCATCGAGGTGGCCAAGTGGTCGATCTCCTGGGCGCCCATGACCATGTCGATGAACGTGAGCGGGTAGATGCCGACGTCGAGCAGCGCGCCGCCGGCAAGATTCGGGTCGGTCAGGCGCGCCTTGTGCGTCATCGGATAGCACAGGTTGGCGTTGATGCCGGTCACCGCGCCGATGCGCCCGGAATCGATGATCCGGTCGATGACCGCGCGCGACGGCATGTAGCGCGTCCAGATCGCCTCGCCGCAATACAGGCCGGTCTTGTCGGATTCGTCGATGACCGCGCGCGCCTGCTCGAGGTTCGCGGCGAACGCCTTCTCCACGAGCACGGGCTTGCCCGCCCGCATGCAGGCGATCGCCTGTTCGGCGTGCAGGCTGTGCGGGGTGGCGATGTACACCAGGTCCACCGCCGGGTCGGCCAGCATCGCCTCATATGAGCCATAGGCGTGCGGCAGATGGTAGGTGGCGGCGAACTTGTCCGCCTTGTCCTGCGAGCGCGAGGCGATCGCATACGGCGTGACCATCGCACTGTACGTGGGGGAGTCGGCCATCATCGTGAGGGTCTTGGCCATCGTCTGGGCAATGCGGCCCGCGCCCAGGATCGCCACATTGAGCGGACGTGCCGTGTCGGTCCCTCCGGTTGTGGACTCGGGTTGGGATTGGATGGAATCGGTCATCATGGCCGCCTTTCTTATGGAAACATTCCAGTGCGGCGCGCGGCCGCACTATTCCCACCGTAGGCGCTTCGTCGTGCGCGCCGCGTCACATGACGCCCAACGCGTAGTATGAACCACGGAGCATGAATTGTGCATCAGGGCGCGCATGCGCGCCCCACAAAGGAGACATGATGGACGAATCCCATAATCTGCGCTCGCTGCCGCCGCTCGCCACGCGCGCCGGCGCGGTGCAACCGTTCCGCGCGATGCGCATCGGCGCGCAGGCGGACATGATGATCGCGGCGGGCGTCGACGTGATCAAACTCAACCTGGGCCAGCCGGACTACGACGCCCCCGAACCGGTGCGCACGGCCATGCGCGACCTGTACGACGGGCGCGCGCTGCCCTACACCGAGGCGAAGGGGCTGCCCGAACTGCGCCGCAAGATCAGTGAATTCTACGCCACGCAACATCAGGTGAACGTGGACCCCGGGCGCATCGTCATCACGGCCGGTGGTTCGACCGCCCTGCTGCTCGCCGTGGCGCTCACCGTGGACGCGGGCAGTGAAGTGCTCATTGCCGACCCGTCATACCCCACCAACCGCGAGCTCGTGCGCGCGTTCGAAGGCGTCGTCGTGGACGTGCCGACGAGCGCCGCCACACGCTTCCACCTGACGCCCGAACTGCTCGACAAATACTGGTCGGAGCGCACGCGCGCCGTCATGATCACCTCGCCGTCGAACCCCACCGGCACCACAATCGCCCCGGACACGTTGCGCGCGGTCTGCGACGCCGCGCGTGCGCACGACGCATGGCGCATCGTCGACGAAACCTACCTCGACCTGGCCGAGGTCGAGCCCGACGGTTCGCGTGTGCCATCCGTGCTCTCGATTGACCCCGACGCGATCGTCTGCAGCAGCTTCTCGAAATACTTCGGCATGACCGGCTGGCGTCTCGGCTGGATCGTCGTGCCGCCCGCCGCCGTCGACGCGGTGGACAACCTCGCGGCGAACTTCTTCCTCAGCGCGCACACGCCCACCCAGATCGCCGCAGTCGAGGCGTTCGGCGACGAGGCGCTCGCGGTCAGTGAGAAGCGCCGGCTCGAACTGCTCGCCCGGCGCGCGATCGTGATCGACGGCCTGCGTGATCTGGGCCTGCCGGTCGACGTGGAGCCGAACGGCGCATTCTATGCGTATTTCGACGTGAGCTCCACCGGCCTGAGCGCCACCGCATTCTGCGAGCGCGCCCTGCGTGAGGCGCATGTGGCGCTCACCCCGGGCGCCGACTTCGGCGAGGCGACCGCCGACACGCACGTGCGCCTGTCGTACGCGGCCTCACGCCACGACCTGCGCGAAGGATTGACACGGCTCAGCGCCTTCGTGCATGGACTCGCCGGCACGCGGCAGGACTGAAGAACAACGACGTAAGAGGAACCCCTATGGCAAATCTGAAACTGCGGTCCACCCGCTTGGGCGTGCTCGACATCGGGTCGAACACCGTGCACATGCTCGTCGTCGACGCGGCCGTCGGCGCGCGCCCCGAACCGGAGGCGAGCTCGAAGACCACCGTGCGGCTCATGGACCATCTCAAAGACGACGGCAGCATCAAGAAGCAGGCGGTCGACGCGCTGCTCGCCGCCGTCGACGACGCGATGCGGCTCGCCGAACAATACAAGGTCTCGCAACTGCTCGCGCTCGCCACGTCGGCGATGCATGAGGCGCCGAATGGCAACAAGATCCTGCACCGCGTCGAAGAGATCATTGGCCAGCGCGTCACCGTGCTTTCGGGCGAAGACGAGGCGCGCCTGACGTTCCTCGCCGCGCGCCGTTGGTACGGGTGGGATGCCGGCCGCCTGCTCATGATCGACATCGGCGGCGGCTCGCTCGAAGTCGCGCTCGGCTCCGACGAGGAGCCCACCATCGCCGCCGCCGTGAACGCCGGTGCGGGAGTGGTGACGCGCGACCTGCTTCCCGACGGCATGGCGTCGGCGAAAGATCTCGACGCAGTATACAAGAAAGTGCGCAAGATGATCGCGCCGGTCGTCGACGCCGTGCCCGCCGAGGATTATTCGAGCCACGCCGTCGGCACGTCGAAGGCGATCCGTTCACTCGCGCGCCTCGCCGGCACCGTGATCCACCAGCCGGGGCGCGAGGACGCGCTGTGCGTGGAACGCGGGCAGCTCGAGGATTGGATCCCGCGCCTCGCCGCGATCGAACCGGCCCAGCGCGCCGCACTGCCCGGCATCACGCAGGACCGCGCCATGACGATTGTGGGCGCGGGCATCATCGCCGTTGAGATCATGCGCGCGCTCGGCATCAACGAAATCGAAGTGTGCCCATGGGCGTTGCGCGAAGGCGCGATCCTGCGCTGGCTCGACCAGTACGGGCGCACGCGCTTCGGGTTCTGAGGGCTTGCCGCGCGTCTACTGCAGCGCGGCGAGCTCGTTCTTCGCCTTGTGCAGTTTCGCGTAGATCTCGTTGCGCTGCGCCGGGTTCTTCGCGCGCTTGTGGTCGGCGGTGAGCTTCGCGACCGCCGCCTCCAGCGCACGGACCCGCTCAACGCGGGCGATGCGCGCGTCCAGGTCGGCGAAATCGGTCGACCCCAGGATCGTCTGTGAACACAATGACGCCCACAGCTCGTCCATCGTGGCACCATTGACGTCGAGGAACATCTCGCCGGCCGGCTCCCATGCGCTGTGGAACACGCGGAACGTGGGCGTGTGCCCTGCGCGCCCGGGGATTGCGCGGCGCACGGCGAATTGGCATTCCTCGCGCGTGGTGCCCTCATGCTCGGCCGTGCGCACCACGGCGAAGAGGATGCCGGATGCGCGCTGCGAGGCGATGAGCTCGATGACATCGTCCGGAGTCTCCTGCACGCCGTCGGCCAGGCGCAGGCCCAACACCAGGATCTCCGGCATGCGGGCGCTCGCCTCAAGACCGGTGTTCGCCGGGCGCAGCAGCGCGAGCATCGTGATCGATGCGATGCTGTGCACCAGATGCTGTTTGGTCTTCGCGGAAAGGGGAGCGGTCGGTTTCGCCGCGAACAGGCCCTTCGGCAGTGTGCCTTTTGCCGCGGGAATCGCCTGCGAGGCTTCGAATCCAAGTGTTTCGGCGGTCACGGAACCGCATGCGGCCATCGTCATCGTGGGCCTTCTTTCGTTTGTACAACGGCTGGTTCGCACCACTGTACCGTTCGGCACGCGCGCACGTCCGGCGGGTCTCATACCCGCCCATGGTGCCCCAGATCGGATTCGAACCGACGACACCCGCTTTAGGAGAGCGGTGCTCTATCCACTGAGCTACCAGGGCAAACAACCTGCCATTATACACAGCGCCACGGCCTGTGGCCAGCGCTGTGGTTTTCGGCGCGCTGCGAATCATTCGCGGGGAGGATGGCGCCGGTCGGGCGGCCGCGGGTACCGTGGATGGCATGCGGCCGGCGGACCTTGGCGGGCGAGCCGGCCATATGCTGTCGATGTAAGTTCACACAACCGCCCGCAAGGAGGCATCATATGGCATCGCGTAGGCACCCTGTTCTGGCTTCCGTGGGGGCCCTGCTCGCACTCGTCGCATTGCTCGGCTGCGCGGCCCGTCTGCTGCCCGAAGACATGCAGGCGCTGCCCTATGTGCCGTATGTGATCGCGTTGAGTCCGTGGTTCGCGCTCGCCGCGATGGTCTCGCTCGTCTGCGCGTGCATTGCACACCGTTGGTTCACCGCCGCGGTGGCCGTGGCGTGCATCGTGCTGCAGGGGTACTGGCAACTGCCGTTCTACCGCAACGGCGAGCCGCTCGGCGCACAGGCCATCGCCGCGGTGGCGCAGGCCAAACCCGCCACCGACGACGCGTTCGCGCGCGTGATGACGTGCAATGTGTACAAGGGCGCCGCCGACCCGCAGGCGATCGTCGATGCGGTGCGCGACCAGCATGTCGAGGTGCTCGCGCTGCAGGAGACCACGCCGCAGTTCGTGCAGCGGCTCGAACAGGCGGGGATCGGTGACTATCTGCCGTACGCGGTCAGCGCATCGTCAGGCAGCGGGTATGGCAATGGCCTGTGGTCCGCGCAGCCGTTGCAGCAACCGGCCGACGCGGAGTTCCCGTCGAGCGCCTCGGCCATGCCCGCCGGCACCATTCGCTTTGACAACGGCGCGCTGCCGGTGCGGTTCGTCAGTGTGCACACCACGTCGCCCACCGCGCAGTCGTGGGACCTATGGCGCAAGTCACTCACCGAGATGCAGCAGCTGACCGCGCGCACCGGCACACAATACGTGCTCATGGGCGATTTCAATGCGACCTACGACCACGCGGTGTTCCGCGACCTGCTCGGATCGCGGTTCCAGGACGCGGCGCGCGCGAGCGGCCACGGCCTTGTATTCAGCTGGCCCGCCGACAAACCGTGGCTGCCGGCGTTCTCGGGCATCGACCACATCGTCACCGAACGTGGTGTGGTCGTTGGGCAGGTAAGCACGATGCGCATCGGTGGCTCGGATCACCGCGCACTGCTCGCCACGCTCGACTTCACGCGCCACTGAGCGGCCGGTTACTGCAGGTTCTCCTGCGTGCCGGCCGTGCTCGCGGTCTGCGCCTGCTGCGCCTGTGCGGCGTCGAGGCGCGCGCGCACGTCGGCGAGCAGGGACTCGGCGCGCTGGGCGAGCGCCTCGCCGATCTCCCACTGGCGCATCGACTGGTCGAGGCTCAGGCCGCCGTTCTCCAGCGCGCGCACGGCCTGCACGAGCTTGTCGCGCGCCTCCTCGTACGGCATGGCGGCGATGAGGTCGCGTTCCTCTTGGGTCAGGCTCGTGGCCGCCTGGGGGGCGGGCTGTGCGGTATTGGTGTCGATGGTCTCTTCGGTCTTCGTGATTTCGATGTCGTCTGCCATGGTGTCTCCTTGATGGTGTGATGGTTGAAGTGCTGGTTGATTGCGGTTATAGGGGATTGTTCGGAGCGTTTAGACGTGCGTGGCCTGCGCCTGCGCCACCACGGTGCCGTGGCGCAGGGTGATCGTCAGCTCGTCGCCCACATGCACGTCGCCCGCGTCGTCGACCACATGGCCGCTGGCGTTCTGCAGCACCGCGTAGCCGCGGTCGAGCGTCGACTGCGGGCTCAACGCGGTCAGCGTGGCCTTGAGCTTCTCCACATGCATCTGCGCGTCGTCCACGATGCGCGTCAGCCCGATGCGCATCGCGCGCACGGCGTCGGCGATGTCGCGTTCGTGGGATTCGACCATCGTCTGCGGGTGGGTCAGGCTCGGGCGGTTCACATATCCCTCAATCAGGCGTGACTCGTTGTCCACCATCGCGCGCATGCGCATGCTCATCGTGCCGATTGCGCTCGCGACGAGCTGCTGCTGTTCGCGCACGTCGGGCACCACGCGTTTGGCGGCGTCGGTGGGGGTGGAGGCGCGCATGTCGGACGCCAGGTCGATGAGCGTCCAGTCGTCCTCATGCCCGACCGCCGAGATGATTGGCGTCACGCAGGCGGCGGTGGCGCGCACCACCCGTTCGTCGGAGAAGCCGATGAGGTCCTCGAAGCTGCCGCCGCCGCGGGCCACGATGATCACGTCCACTGCCGGGTCGGCGTCGAGCTCCTGGATGGCTTGCACCACTTCGGCGGGGCATTGCGGGCCCTGCACATGCGCGTATTTGACGGCGAAGTGCACAATGGGCCAGCGCAGATTGACGTTCGTGATGATGTCGCCTTCCGCGCGGGCGCCGGGGCCGCACACGATGCCGATCGTCGTGGGGAATTCGGGGATCGGCACTTTGTTGGATTCGTCGAACAGGCCCTCGCCCTTGAGCTTCTTGCGCAGTTCGTCGATCTGCTCCTTGATGCCGCCGGAACCGATGCGCCGGATGTCGTCGGCGCGGAAGCTCAGGCGCGTCGATTTGACCCACAGGTCGGCCTGCCCATGCATGACCACGCGGTCGCCCTGCTGGAACGCGCGCGCTTTCTGCGCGAACGCGCCGAAGCCGAGCGCGGAGATCGACACCTCCTGGAAACTGTCGCGCAGCGTCAGGTACACCGTGCCGGTGCGGCGGGCGTTGATCTCGATGATCTGCCCCTCGATCCACGCGGCGGGCCAGCGTTCCACGGCGTCGTGGAAATGCTGGCTCAGCAGCGAGACCGGCCACGGGTTTTCGGGGGTCGTGTCGCGCGCGAACCTGGGCAGCTCGTCGGCCGTGCGCGGCCTGTCGAGCGGCGAGCCGGCGCCGCCCGAGCCGTTGTTGTTGTTCCAAACCATACTGACTAGATTCCATCAGCGAACGGACATCGTCAAGGCGCGCAATGCGGCGTGTCGGTTGGTTTTCCCGGCCGGCGAACGCACCGGCGCGCACCTCGGCCGTGCGCTTGGGATACCATAGGCTCGCGCGGATTTCCGCACGGCGAACAAGGTGGTTCGTGACGAGTATCACACGCATGACATTTGGGGCGGAATTTCAACGAAAACCCAAGATATGGGTCATTTGCCGGCGCGTTGTACTAGATATGGGGGTGGCTTTGGCGTACAGTTCTGTCAGGCAAGTACGGCGCCCCACCGCTGCGGGCGCTTCGGCAACACGGCCGGGTGGCACCGGTCCCTTAAGAGAACAGGAAAGCGCATGGAAGCTCAGGTCATGGACGCCCCGCGGACACAGGCAAGGAACGCGACCACGGTGTTGGTCGAAAAGCGCGATGGTCGCATCGTGGATTTCGACCCCGTCAACATCGTCGAAGCCGTCAAGTCTGCCTTCGCGGACCTCGACAAAGAAGTCGGGCCCGAAGAGGAGCGCATGATCCGCGACCTGGCCGGTCAGGTGGAAGGCGAAATCAAGGAACGCTACAACGGCCCCGCCAAGATCGAAGACATCCAGAACCTCGTGGAGCATGCGCTCATCGAGGACCACCTGTACGAAGTGGCGCGCACCTACACCAACTACCGCCTCAACAAAGACATCGAACGCGCCAAGGCCACCGACATCAACGAGGCCGTCAAGCGCCTCGTCAACCGTGACGAGTCGCTCGTGCGCGAAAACGCGAACAAGGACTCGAACGTCTACGCCACGCAGCGCGACCTGCTCGCCGGCGCCGTCTCCAAGGCGTCCGCGTTCTCGATGCTGCCAGACGCGGTGGCGAACGCGCACATGAAGGGCGACATCCACTTCCATGACGCCGACTATTCGCCATTCACGTCGATGAACAACTGCTCGCTGCCCGATTTCGGCGACATGCTGCGCCATGGCTTCGCACTCGGCAACGCGATGATGGATTCGCCGAAGTCCATCGGCACCGCCGCCACACAAATCACGCAGATCATCAAGGACATCGCCGGCGCGCAGTACGGCGGCCAGACCGTCAACCGCGCCGACGAGATGCTCGAGGACTACGCGAAGCGCGACTATGCGAAGAACATGGACATGGCCCGCGCCATGATCCCCGATTCGACGCCGATCGCCGTGGCCGAAGACATGGTGCGCGGCCTCAAGGCGCAGGAGCCGCGCTGGCTGCACTTCGAGAACCGCGAGCCGCTGCCGATGGACGAGGCGTTCGACAAGGACCTGCCCGAACTCGACCAGCTGCGTGAGGTCTATGCGAAGATCATGACGCGCAAGGCCATCTACGACGCGATGCAGACGATGGAATACCAGATCAACTCGAACCGCGTCTCGAACGGTCAGACGCCGTTCGTCACCGTCGGCTTCGGCCTCGGCACGAGCTGGTTCGCCCGCGAGATCCAGCGCGCGATCCTGCTCAACCGCATCCGTGGCCTAGGCAAGGACCGCCACACGGCGATCTTCCCCAAGCTCGTGTTCACGATCAAGCACGGCATCAACGCCGACGAGGGCGACCCGAACTACGACTTGAAGCAGCTTGCGCTCGAATGCTCGACGAAGCGCATGTACCCCGACGTGGTGTTCTACGACAACATCGTGAAGATCACCGGCTCGTTCAAGGCGCCGATGGGCTGCCGCTCGTTCCTGCAGGGCTGGATCGACCCGAAGACCGGTGAAGATGTGGAAGACGGCCGCATGAACCTCGGCGTCGTCACGGTTAACGTGCCGCGCATCGCGCTCGAATCGCACGGCGATGTGGACCGCTTCTGGCGCCTGTTCGACGAACGCATGGAGACCGCGCATCAGGCGCTGCAGTTCCGCATCATGCGCTGCAAGCAGGCCACGCCGGTCAATGCGCCGACGCTGTTCCGCTACGGCGCGTTCGGCCGTCTCGACGCGAACGACAATGTGGACCAGCTGTTCCGCAACGAGCGCGCCACCGTGTCGCTCGGTTACATCGGCCTGTATGAGGCGACTGCCGTCTTCTACGGCAAGAACTGGATGCGCGACCACGGCTGGGATCCGCAGGGCAAGGAGTTCGCGCTCGAGATCGTGCGCCGCATGAACCAGCTGTGCAAGGACTGGTCCGCCGCCGAAGGCTACCACTACTCGGTGTACTCCACGCCGGCCGAATCGCTCACCGACCGCTTCAACCGCATGGACCGCGACAAGTTCGGCGAGGTCGAAGGCGTGACCGACCACGACTTCTACACGAACTCGTTCCACTACCCGGTGTGGCTGCAGCCCACGCCGATGGAGAAGCTCGACTACGAGAAGGACTTCCCGTACTACGCTTCGGGCGGCTTCATCAACTACTGCGAGTTCCCGTGCCTGCAGGCCAACCCGAAGGCGCTCGAAGCCGTGTGGGACTACGCGTACAACATCGGCATCGGCTACCTCGGCACCAACACCCCGATCGACCACTGCTTCGAATGCGGCTTCGAAGGCGACTTCGAGCCGACCGAAGAGGGCTTCAAGTGCCCTGAGTGCGGCAATTCCGACCCGGACAAGTGCAATGTGACGAAGCGCACGTGCGGCTACTTGGGCAACCCGGTGCAGCGCCCGATGGTGCACGGACGCCACGAGGAGATCGCCCACCGCGTCAAGCACATGGCTGGTGAGACCGGCCGCGTCACGCTCGGCAACGGCGAGACACGCGAATGGTTCGAGGAAACGAAGTAAACGCACGCGCATAGCGCGACCGGCAGGGCGGCACATCCGCGGTGAACGCGGGATGTGCCGCCCTGTGTCATGATGGATGCAGATTGGGCATGGAGGAGTAGGAACGCATGGTACGGGCAGGCACACGCCACGATTTCGTCAAGACCAAGGAATACCGGGGCCCGTCGGTGCCGAGCCCGTTGACGAACAACCCGCGCGCGGGGCAGTGGACGAATGCGATGAGCCACAACATGATCGCCGACTACAAGCGGTTCCTCATGACCGACGGCGAAGGCATCCGCTGCTCGCTGTATGTGTCGGGCTGCCCGTTCCACTGCGAGGGCTGCTACAACTCGTCGATCTGGGATTTCCAGGCGGGCCACGAATACAACGAGAAGCTCGAGGCGCAGATCATGGACGACCTTGCGCAGAGCTTCGTGCAGGGCATCACGTTCCTCGGCGGCGAACCGCTGCTCAACACCGGCGTGCTGCTGCCGCTCGCCCGCAAGATTCGCGAACGCTTCGGCCACACGAAAGACATCTGGTGCTGGACCGGCTACACGTGGGAGGAGCTGATGCGCGAGGGGGAGAGCCCCGACAAGCTCGACCTGCTGCGCGAGATCGACATCCTCGTCGACGGCCGCTACATCAAGACGCTGCACGATTCGCTGCTGCAGTTCCGTGGTTCGTCGAACCAGCGCATCATCGACGTGCCCGCATCACTTGAGCAGGGCGAAGTGGTCATCTGGGGCAAACTGCACGACCAGGAGCGGTTCATCCCCGAGATCTACGGCCACGAGCGCGCCGCCGGCGAAGGCGACGCGAGCTGACGCGCACGGCACGCTAGTCCGCTTTGGCCGCTTGCGTGTCGATCCACGTGTTCACCGCGTCAATCGCCTCATTGATCGTCACCTCGGCCGCTTTGTACACTTTGGAATCCTTGATGCCCGAGTCGTCGATGAGCCGTTGGCCGGCGTCGACCGCCTTCTGCAGCAAGCCGGTCAAGTAAGATCCAACGGCCGAACCGTCATAGTGCGCGCGCAGGTCGTCGAGCACGTCGCCAGCGCGGTCGAGCGCGGACCGCAATCCGCTTTTCGCGCTGTCCATGGCGTCACCGGCCGTCTCACCCGCCTCATCGAGCGCATCGGACGCGCCCTGCTTGAGGTCTTTGCCACCGAGCGCGTCATCCACCTCGTCCCGCGCCTTCTGCTCGATCTGCTTCGTGGACTCGCGCAGCGAATCCGTGGCGCTGTTGAGCGTGTTCGCCACCAGATTGAGCTGGATGATCGTCGCGTTCGTGGCGCACCCCTCGTCCGAGACCGTGCCCTCGGCCGCGGTCGAGGCCTTCGCCACCGCGTCGAGGATGTCATCCACCCCGAGCACATTGCGGATGAACCGTTGGATCGCCGGCGAATCGTCCGAAGTGGCGAGCAGCGCCTTACGCGCGTCACTGAACTCACTGACCGCCGTACGGCAGCGGGCGAGCGCCTCGGAATGCTTGTGGCTGTACACCACGCCGCCAATCACCGCGCCGATCAGTGCGATGGCCGCGATCACCGCCACCACAATCGGCCATTTTTTGCGCTTGTGCGGCTGCGGCACACCCGGTACGCCGCCTGCTGTATAGCTCGGCGGCACCGCCTGCGCCGCGCTCGCGCGGATCTCATGGACCGGCAGCGCCTGCGTTGGCGGATCCTCTTCGAACTGCGCCATCGCAACGTCGATGCGTTGCGTGGGCTGCGTCTGCCCGGACCCGTCTGCACTCCGACCGCTCATCCCTGCCTCGTTTCTCGCGCCATCGGGGAAAGGCGAATCCGCCGGGACGCAATGGCGCGCATGTGAAATCGGTTAGGGAAATTATAGATGGGTGTCTACGCAGTGAGCCACACGCTGAACCGCCTCTTACCAACGTACCCGCTCGGCACTAAGATAATCGGATTATTGACGATTATGGCAGTCGCGCGCGCGACAACACAGATGACGGTGCGCGCCCACCAACGCACGTCCCGAAGATGAACGAGGTATCGATGGTTCAGACGGCACCCATGAGCATGCCGAACGACAACACAACAACCGAGCCGAACCGCATCCCGACCGCCCACCCAGAACAGCGCGCCGACCCCGCGCGCCCGCTGCGCGTGGGGCTCGACATCGGTTCGACCACGGTCAAAGCCGTGGTGCTCGGTGAATCGGACGCGCTGAGTGAGCCACTGTTCGCCGACTACCGCCGCCACCACGCCAATGTGCGCGCCACCATGGAGGGCCTGCTCAAAGACATCCGCGCCACACTCACCACGCTCGGGCGCGCCGATGAGCCGATCGCGCTCGCCATCACCGGATCGGGCGGCCTGGCGCTCGCCGACGCGCTCCATGTGCCGTTCGTGCAGGAGGTGATCGCCGAGACGCGCGCGATCGACCAGGATGTGCCGCAGGCCGACGTGATCATCGAGCTCGGCGGCGAGGACGCGAAGATCACCTACCTCAAGCCCACGCCGGAACAGCGCATGAACGGCTCGTGCGCCGGCGGCACGGGCGCGTTCATCGACCAGATGAGCACGCTGCTCGACACCGACGCTGCCGGACTCAACGCGATGGCGAAGGACTACACCACGCTGTACCCGATTGCCTCACGTTGCGGCGTGTTCGCGAAAACCGACCTGCAGCCCCTGATCAACGACGGCGCCGCCAAACCGGACCTCGCCGCCTCGATCTTCACCGCCGTCGCCACCCAGACGATTGCTGGCCTCGCCTCGGGTCGCCCGATCCACGGCACCGTCGTGTTCCTCGGCGGCCCATTGTTCTTCATGAGCGAGCTGCGCGAAGCGTTCCGCCGCGCGCTCGACGGCAAGGTCGATAAATTCATCACGCCCGCCGACGCGCACCTGTACGTGGCGTACGGCGCCGCGCTCACCGCCGGCGAACCCGGCCAGATCGAGCACGCCGGTGACTACGCGCCGCGCACGGCGGACAGCATCATCGCCGCGCTCGAACACCTGAGCACACTGCCGGCGAACACCGCCACCATGCTGCCGCTGTTCGCCAACCGCGCCGAACGTGAGGCGTTCGACGCGCGCCACCACCGCGAACACGTGCACATCGGCACGCTCGAAGGCGCGCGCGGCCCGCACTTCCTCGGCATCGACGCCGGGTCGACGACGATCAAGGCCACGCTCGTCAACGACGACCGCGAGATCGTCTGGTCATCGTACGCCACGAACGACGGCAGCCCACTGACCGCAGCGATCGAGATCGTGCGCACGATCGAACACGACCTGCCCGAAGGCGCCTGGATCGCGCGCAGCTGCGCCACCGGCTACGGCGAGGGACTGATCGCCACTGGCCTGCATCTCGACGAAGGCGTGGTGGAGACGATGGCCCACTACCGCGGCGCCGAAATGGTGAGCCAAGGCGTCACCGCCGTCATCGACATCGGCGGCCAGGACATGAAGTACCTCGCCGTCGACAACGGCGTGATCGATTCGATCGCCGTCAACGAGGCCTGCTCATCGGGCTGTGGGTCGTTCCTGCAGACCTTCGCCCGCTCCATGGGCCTGACTATCGAGGAGTTCACGCAGGCCGCGCTCGCCTCGGAACACCCCGTGGATCTGGGCTCGCGGTGCACGGTGTTCATGAACTCGAGCGTCAAACAGGCGCAGAAAGAAGGCGCGAGCATCGAAGACATCGCCGCCGGACTGTGCTATTCCGTCGTGCGCAACGCGCTGTACAAGGTCATCAAACTGCGCGATTCGGGCGAGCTCGGCAGCACGGTTGTGGTGCAGGGCGGCACATTCCTCAACGACGCCGTGCTGCGCGCGTTCGAACTGCTCACCGAACGCGAGGTGACGCGCCCCAACATCGCCGGACTCATGGGCGCCTATGGTGCGGCGCTCACCGCGCGCATGCACTACGACGACATCGCTGACGACACGGACGGCGACACCGACGCCGCTGGCGTGCACGTGGCGCGCATCGACGGCGTGGACCACACCGTCTCGAGCATCCTGCACGGCACGGCCCTCGACGAGCTGTCGATGACGACCGAACGCGACGTGTGCAAACTGTGCCAGAACCACTGCAAGCTCACCATCACCACATTCCACGACGGATCGCGCTACGTGACCGGCAACCGCTGCGAACGCGGCGGCGACGCCAAACGCAAACGCAGCGACCGGCCCAACCTGTACGACTTCAAATACAAGCGCGCCTTCGCCTACCGCCGCCTGACCGATAAAAAGGCCACGCGCGGCGAAATCGGCATACCCCGCGTGCTCAACATGTACGAAAACTACCCGTTCTGGTTCACCTTGCTCACGAGCCTCGGATTCAAAGTCGTCATCTCCGGGCGCTCCAACCACGAACTGTTCGAAACCGGCATCGAATCCATCGCGTCCGAAAACATCTGCTATCCGGCGAAACTCGTGCACGGGCACATCAAGTGGCTCCTCAACAAAGGCATCCGCACGATCTTCTACCCATGCGTCTCGTTCGAAGACGACCTGGTGCCAGAATCCGACAACCACTACAACTGCCCGGTCGTAGCCAACTACCCCGTGGTCATCGGCGCCAACATGCCCGAACTGCGCGAAGACGGCATACGGTTCATGCGCCCCTACTTCAACCTCTCCAAGCACAGCCTCATGGTCGACCGCATCGTCGAGGAATTCGCATGGGCCGGCGTGACGCGCGAGGAGGCCGAAACAGCCGTCGCCGCCGCCTACGCCGAAGACACCGTGTTCAAACACGACGTGCAGCAGGAAGGCGTGCGCGCGCTCGCCTACATGAAGGAGCACAACTGCCGCGGCATCGTGCTCGCCGGGCGCCCCTACCACGTGGACCCCGAAGTCAACCACGGCATCCCCGAGACGATCTGCTCGCTCGGCATGGTCGTGCTCTCCGAAGACTCCGTGAGCTGGCTCGACCCCAACGACGTGCCCGCGTTCACCGCATACCTCGCCGAAGACGAGACCGACCCGGCCGCCCACACGAGCGAAGGGTTCCGGCACGTCGATGACCGCAAGCTCACCACCATGCCACTGCGCGTGATGAACCAATGGGCCTATCACGCGCGCCTCTACCGCGCTGCGCAGTTCGTGGCCTCGTGGCCCGGACTCGAACTCGTGCAACTCAACTCGTTCGGCTGCGGCCTTGACGCCGTGACGACCGACCAGGTGTCCGAAATCCTCGCCGACAAAGCAGACGTGTACACGATGCTCAAAATCGACGAAGTCTCCAACCTCGGCGCCGCCAAAATCCGCCTGCGTTCGCTCAAAGCCGCCGTCGAGGAACGCGAACGCAACGCCCAGCGCGCCGCGGCGCCCGCAGCTGGCGCCGGCACCTTCCGGCACACCGGCACCGCAGCGCCCACACCCGGCCGGCAGATTCTGCTCGACGCTGTCATGGGGCGGCAAACCGGCGCCGGCGCCCAGCAGAACCGGCAAAGCGCCACCATGAGCGCCTACGCCAACCGCGTGCCCTTCGGCAAGGACATGCGCCGCGACTACACCATCGTGGCCCCGCAGATGAGCCCCATCCACTTCCGGCTCGTCGAAGCGGCCATACGCGCCTCCGGATACAAATTCGACGTGCTCGAACACGCCAGCAAAACCGACGTGGAGACCGGCCTCAAATACGTGAACAACGACGCCTGCTACCCGGCGATCATGACCGTGGGCCAACTCGTGGAGGCCATCAAATCCGGGCGGTACAACCCCGACACCACGGCGCTCGCGATCTCGCAGACCGGCGGCATGTGCCGCGCCACGAACTACTTCGCGCTCATCCGCAAAGCGCTCGTGGATGCAGGCTACCCGCAGATCCCCGTGATCGCGATTTCCACGCAAGGTTTTGTGGACAATCCCGGCTTCACGCCCACGGTGCCGTTGCTGCACCGTGCGGCGAAATCACTCATCATCGGCGACCTGCTCATGAAGTGCCTGTACCGCGTGCGCCCGTATGAGGCGAATCCGGGGTCCGCGAACCGACTGTACGAGCGGTGGAACGTGATCGTGCGCGAGACGCTGCTCAACCACGGCATGTCGAAGACCGCGAAGATGCTGTACGGGCGCGCGTACTGGCCGTACGCGAAACTCGTGGCGAAGATCGTGGAGAGCTTCGATGCGCTGCCGCTCAAGGACGTCGAACGCAAGGTGCGCGTCGGCGTGGTGGGCGAGATCCTGGTGAAATACCAGCCCGATGCCAACAACCACGTGGTCGACGTGATCGAGTCACAGGATTGCGAGGCCGTGGTGCCCGGCATCATCGACTTCATGACGATGCGCCCGTACATCAACGACTGGAATGAGCACAATCTGGGCACGGGGCGCAACAAAGCGCTGTACACGGCGTTCAAAGGTGTGATCCACACCTACATGAAGCCGGTGAACGATGCGCTTGACGCGAGCGGTGGCAAATTCGAGAAAGACCTGCCGATGGACCAGCTCGTGGCCAAGGCGCAGACCGTCACATCGATCGGCGTGCAAGCCGGCGAAGGCTGGCTGCTCACGGGCGAGATCGTGGAGCTCATCGAATCGGGCTGCCCCAACATCATCTGTGCACAGCCGTTCGCGTGCCTGCCGAACCATGTCACGGGCCGTGGCATGTTCGGCAAGATCCGCCGGCTCTACCCGCAGGCGAACATCGTCTCGATCGACTACGACCCCGGCGCGAGCGAGGCGAACCAGCTCAACCGCATCAAACTGATGATCGCCGCGGCGAAGAAGAACGCCGCAGCAGTCCGCAACAGTGCGTGATTTGTGCACATTATAGGGATTTTTTAGAACAACCGCGCCGTGTCCCCATGCGCGCGCGTTAGTATGGGCACTTATGACAGCACCACGAGTTTCCTACGCGCACCTGCTGGTTCAGCCGAACCCGCGGCATGTGCGCAGCCTTGTCCGCTTCTTCGAGGAGGGGTGCTCCGCGCCGGGGACCGGGGGGTTCGGCGTGGAGATCGAGCATCTGCCCGTGCACAACGCCGACGACACGGCGGTCACGTACGGCGAGCCGAACGGCGTGGAGGAACTGCTGCGCCGTCTGCGCCCGTACTACGACCCCGCGCAGGAGTACTGGCAGGACGATCATCTCGTCGGGCTTGCGCGTGAGGGAATCGCCATCTCGCTCGAACCGGGCGGGCAGATCGAGACGTCGATCGGCATTTTGCGCAAACCCGAGGATCTGCTCGAACTGCACGGGCAGTTCATGCGCGAAGCCGCGCCGATCCTCGACGAACTCGATTTTCGCCTGGTGAACTACGGCTACCAGCCGAAGAGCTCATACGCAGACATCCCACTCAACCCCAAACTGCGCTACGCCGCGATGAACGAGTACTTGGGGCGCATCGGGCAGTTCGGACCGTGCATGATGCGCGCATCCGCCTCCACGCAGGTGAGCATCGACTATACGAGCGAGCGCGACGCGATCGACAAGATGCGCCTCGGCACCGCGATCGGTCCGATTCTCGCATGGTTCTTCCGCAATACGCCGTATTTCGAAGGCGCGCCGAACCCGTGGCCGTTGTGTCGTCAGCGCATGTGGGACTACCTCGACGTGCAGCGCACCAACGTGACGCCGGGCCTGTACGACGAGCGGTTCAGCTGGGAGGATTACGCGGCGGACGTGCTGAGCACCCCGCTCATGTTCGCCGACCTGACCCACACGCCGGAAGCGCAGGGCGCGTCCGTGCACGGCATCGAATTCGCGGCGTTCTACACGACCGCGGCCGACCTGTACCCGGACCGCGAACTCAACGTGTACGAGATCAACCACGTGCTCTCCACGCACTTCAACGACGTGCGTTTGAAGAACTTCATCGAGATGCGGCACTGGGACTCACTGCCGATCGAACGCGCGGAACTGCTCACACAGATCGTGAGCAACCTGTTCTACGATGTGGAGCGCCGAAACAGCCTCGAATCGTACTTCAGCGGACTGACCGGCGAAGACGTGCACGCCGCAAAGGCTGTGCTGCAGGCGCGCGGGGGAGACGCGAAGCCCTACGACCAGCCGATGGAGTACTGGGCCGAAGTGCTGGGCGTGGGGGATGCGCTTGCCGATGTGCCGGGCGACGCGAAGTGGCCGGAGGTGCGGCAGGGGTAGGTCTGTAATTACCGGCTGGAAGTTGGATCTGCAATAACCCTGACCTTCATACGTTACTTCCGCGTGGCGAAGACATATATGGGATAGTGTGCATAGTACCGGATTCAATGAGGAGGGACGGGGAATGGTTGAGGAGTACTATGCACGTACAAGCAATCACGGATATGAGACGTGTGTTGAACACCTGTCGATGGCCGCTGCCTTTTCAGGTGGATTCAGCGGAGCGTTCGGCCAACTTGAGGAGGGGATGCTGGCGGGTTTGTTCCACGATGCGGGGAAGTACTCCGAAGCTTTCCAGAAGCGCATTCGTGATCCCGAACATGTGACGAAGGTGGACCATTCCACTGCCGGTGCTGCAAAAACAGAGGAACAAGGGCATTTGTATGCGGCCATGGCAATCGCTGGTCATCACGCGGGTTTGCCCTCCTTTGGTGCCACGGTAGATACGTCTCAGGATTCCAGCTTTCAAGGACGCATCAAACGTGCCCGGGAGCATCCTGACACCATCAACTGCACGGCGATGGGAGAACAGTTCGATTTCGTGTCGCTCTCATCCATCAAGGCAGATACCACTCCGCGAGATATCTATACGATGATGATGCGCATACGCATGATTTTCTCCGGATTGGTGGATGGTGATCGTCTCGATGCGGAATTCTTTACGGAGGACAACATGTCCCGCGAGGAGTGGGAATTGCTGCATGAAATCAAGGATTTCTTTGGCGGGGCATCCCTATCTGAACAACAGGCACCATCAAACGACAGGTTATTGCAGGCTGCGGAAATGGTCCACCGGAAGCTCCATGACAAGGCTCAAACCGTTATCGCTCATCTGGCGTCCATCGTGGAGAATCGAGCTGATGCATTGTTCGCGAAACCTGATAAAACCCCTCTGGATGAGAAGCGATGCAAGATTCTCAGGCAATGTCTCGAGGAGGGTAAGAGTTCTGGGTTCGGGCGAAATATCTATACACTGACCGCACCAACTGGCAGTGGTAAGACAAACGCATCCATCACATTCGCCCTCGAGCATGCTAGAACTCATGGTCTTGACCGTGTCATTTATGTGATTCCGTATACTTCGATCATTGATCAGACTGTCGCTGTTTTCGAAAAGGAATTTGGAGAGGAAGCTGTATTGCCTCATTATGCCGAAGCTCCCTACCGCCTTGCCGAAGAGGATGATCTGAATCCTACTGACGTACGCCGCAACCTCGCCTCCGAGAACTGGAATGCCCCAATCGTGGTGACGACAGCGGTACAATTCTTCGAGAGTCTTTACTCCAATAAGACTTCACGTTGCCGCAAGCTGCATAACATCGCAAACTCGGTGATTGTCTTCGATGAAGCGCAGACTCTTCCTCCGCAACATCTCAAACCATGTTTGAGGGCAATTCTCGAACTTGTCGACCATTACCAGTGCACGGCGGTGCTGTGTACGGCGACGCAACCCGAACTGTTGCCTGTACTGCGTGAACTGCGTAATGAGCCTAACTATGAGGTTCGGGAAATCACTGCGATGAGTGAAGACGAAATCATGCAGTTCGAGCGCACTACCATCACATTCACCGGTCATACGACTTTGGAGAAACTTGCGCAAGAGCTGGCATCATATCCGCAGGTGCTGTGTGTGGTCAATACACGAAAGGAAGCTCAGAGCCTTTATCAGTTACTGGAACAAGAAGCCGTGGGAGAGGGCGGTTTGTACTGTCTGACGACATTGCATTGCGCCTATGACCGCAAGCGACTGCTCGACGAGATTCGGGCACGCCTTGCTGCGGGCAAGTCGTGCCGTGTGATATCCACGTCGCTGATTGAAGCAGGCGTGGACGTCGATTTTCCTGTGGCCTATCGTGAGGAGGCTGGCCTTGATTCGATTCTGCAGACAGCGGGGCGATGCAACCGCGAAGGGCATAGGCCCAAAGAAGAAAGTATCGTCACTGTTTTTTCCACGGACGGTACCATCCCCCCATTTATCCAACAAAATCTGGATGCGCTCGCCCATGTAAAGGAGAAAGACTTTGAGGATGTCAATAATCCCTCTGCCGTTCATGCCTATTTCACATCACTGTTGAATTTGCGGCAAGGAGGGGGTATGCGTCTTCGAAATGCCGCGGACCCACTGGATCAAGCCAATATCTTGAGGCTGCACAGTTCTGAAGGAGACAACCGTCGTCAGATGCCGTTCGATACCATCGACCAGCGTTTCCATATGATTGACTCGCTTACTGTTTCTGTCTATGTGCCCGTCAATGATGAAGCTCGCGATCTATGTGAGCGTCTGATGAATGGTGAACGCAATCGCATGCTCTTCCGCAGGCTTGGCAAATACGCGGTGCAGGTATGGCCTAAGCATCGCAATACTCTTCTGGAGGCTGGGAAGATTGTAGATGTTGACCCTGGTTCCGCTGATGCCAGCTATGTTCTGCAGGATTCCCAAGCCTACTCATCCGAGTTTGGATTGGAGCTTGAGGTTTCACCGGGGGAGGGACTCTGGATATAGGAGCGTCTCCGGAAGAATTCTCCGAAGACGCCCCAGCACATTATGGAAAACCTCATAGTTTCAATCCACATCCGATAAAGGATGACGTGAAGAGCATACTACCCGATGAAGCTGAGGATTGAAAGAAGCACGTCGGCAAAGGCGACATATCATGTTCTATGACGTTTTGTATAAACTGAGATATAGTGGTATTGTTGCTTCCAACATTCACAACCCACCAATGGAGGTGATGGATATGCCGATCAAATTGGAAGTCAGAGGTCGGTATGCTTGTTTTAGCCGGCCCGAGTTGAAGATCGAAAGAGTCTCCTATGACGTGATGACACCTTCGGCTGCGCGCGGGATTCTGGAAGGTATTTATTGGCATCCTGGCATGCGTTGGATCATTGACCGTATCACGGTGATGAATCCAATCAAATTCAGCAACATCCGGCGCAATGAGGTCTCGAAGATCGCAAGTGCCTCGGAGATGCGTTCCGCTGCCACATCTGGAAAAGTGGCAACGCCCATCTACACCTCGAAGTCGATTCAGCAGCGGGCTGCCATGGTGCTTCGTGATGTGCGTTACGTCATCGAAGCTCATTTCGAAATGACCTCCAATGCTAGCGCGGACGATACGCCGGCAAAGTTCCAAAGTATGTTCGTGCGACGTGCAGGTAAGGGGCAATGCTTCCATGAACCATATTTCGGCTGTCGCGAGTTTCCCGTGGACTTCGAGCTCTGGGAAGGTGAAGCCGCTCCAGAGGGCTTCGAACAGGGTGATCGTGATCTTGGATACATGCTGTATGACATGGACTATTCGGATCCAAAGGAAATCAAGCCGATATTTTTCCATGCTCACCTTGAAGACGGCGTACTTGATCTTACCGATGTGAGGACAGTGTCATGATCGAGGATCTGATCAATCAATACAATGCTCTTCGCGAACGGGGTGAAGCTGTCGGTTATGGTGAAGAGTCCGTCAACATTCCATACGCCGTTCGCCTTGACGATGAGGGGACAGTGGTGCATATTGACACTCTGGGTGACACCACTCAGAAAAGGATTACCAACTACCTCATTGTTCCGTTGCACGGGGGGCGCACAGGATCGAAACCTAAGGGGATGCCGCTATGGGATGGCGCTAAGTATCTTCTGGGAGATCCTACGCAGGATCCCGATAAAGCCGCGGCGTGCTTTGAAGCGGAAGCGGAGGTCAATATCAACATCTTCAAAGATGTGGATGATCCCGCTGCGCGTTCCATTGTGAAGTACTTCTCGCGTCCACCACAGTGGGAGAAGGCGCAGGCCCAGTTCGGTGAAGAGGGGTGGAAGAAGATGGTCACATCGAATTTCATCCTTTCCTATGATGGGCAACCGCTTAACGCAAATCACGTCATTATGGAAGCATGCCGGAGGTATAGCGAAAGCGGAGAAGCGGATGAATCCAAGCTTGTCCAAAGCGTCGTATCTGGTGAAAAAGTGCTTCCCGTCCCCACCCATCCCCTTCTCAAGGGAGTTCCGGGTGCCCAGCCATCTGGTGCTGCACTGGTTTCCTACAATTTCGACGCAGCGTGCTCCTATGGGCATGAGAAATGTCTCAATGCTCCCATGAGTGCGCGCGAAGCGTTTGAATACACGACAGCATTGAAGACCATGCTGCTGAGAGATAGTGGGCATTACAGCCGTCTTGGTGATCTCATTGTTTTGACATGGGCGCAGAACGGTGAGCCTGAGTATTCGCAGTTCTTCAATTTGGGAACCCAGTTGAATACGGAAAGTGTCGAGCATGATGATATTGAGGGTGTCATCATTCCCCTGATGCAGAAGATTGTGGCTGGAGAGCCATGTGAGTTTAAGGGCATCACACTGAAATCTGACCAGCATTTCTTCATTCTGGCCTTGGCCCCCAATGCCGCACGACTTGCCATCTCATTCTACTATAAGGACTCATTCGGCAGTCTTCTCTCCAATGTCAACCATCATTATCTCGACATCGCGATTGACCGTCCGCCATTCGACAAGTGGAAGAATCCTCCAGTGTGGAAGCTCCTTTCCGCCACTGTCAATCCGAAGTCGAGGAACAAGAGCGCCTCCAACGAGCTAACGAATGCGGTCATGCGCTCAGTGTTCACCGATACGCCCTATCCGGCGACTCTCCTGAATGCGGTCCGAATACGCATTCGCGCCGAAAGGGAGATCACCGCTGACCGCGCGGCCATCATCAAAGGCTACTACGCCCGATTGGCGCGGCTTGGCAGGGCCGTCATCGCCAACAATCCACATGCAGACAAGCAATTCAAGGAGGTATTGCAGATGAATATCAATAAGGAGAGTGACTACGTCCCGTATGTTTTGGGGCGCATGTTCTCGGTGTATGAACAGATACAGGAGGCGGCGAATCGGAACATCAATACGACAATCAAGGACCGCTACTTCAACAGCGCCTGTGCCACCCCCGCCTACATCTTCCCGGTGCTCGGTGATCTCTCGCAGGCCCATCTGCGCAAACTGAAGCGCTCCAATCCGGGGGCGTTTGTGAATCTCACCAAAGAACTGGAAGCTCTGGCCGCACGTGTTGGTGAACGCTACCCATCTCGCCTTACCATCCAAGAACAAGGAGCGTTTCAGTTGGGGTACTACTGGGAAGACCGCGAGAAATATGAGCGCACCCGTAAAGCCGCTGAAGCCAAAGAGAACGCCAAGACCACGTCCGAAGCAGAAGAGTAGTACCTGCACATCGGCTAGTTCAATTAATCCAAAGAACGACAAGAACAGGAGTGACCCTCATGACTACCGCAATCAACAATCGATACGATTTCACGCTGCTGTATGAAGTGGAGAACGGCAATCCCAACGGCGATCCCGATGCCGGCAATATGCCACGCGTAGACGTGGAGACTGGGCTCGGCCTCGTCACGGATGTCTGCATCAAGCGGAAGATCCGCAACTACGTGCAGATGCTCAAGGGAGATCAGGCTCCTTGGCGCATCTACATTCAACAGAGCGAGCCCCTCAACCGTCTGGATAATGAGGCGTTCAAGGCGCAGGATCTCGATCCTGCGGCCAAGGATCTCGCGGATACCATCAAGAAGCTTAAGAAGACTGATCCGGAGCTAGACCGGAAGGTACGCGACTACATGTGCGACACGTTCTTTGACATTCGCACTTTCGGCGCAGTAATGACGACATTCGTCAAGAATAACCTCTCCTGTGGCCAAGTCCGAGGACCTGTACAGCTTGGTTTCTCCCGCTCCATCGATCCGATTATGCCGCAGACCATCACAATCACCCGCGTGGCCGTGACCACCGAAGAGGACGCGGAGAAGAAGAACAACGAGATGGGCAACAAGTCCATTGTTCCGTACGGCCTCTACCGCGCCGACGGCTATGTCTCAGCGAATCTTGCCGAGCATGTGACCGGCTTTGACGAAGACGACGTGGCGCTGTTGTGGGAAGCCATGTTGAATATGTTCGAATTCGACCGTTCTGCAGCTCGAGGCAACATGGCTACGCGTAAGCTCTATGTGTTCAAGCACAGCAACGCATTGGGCGATGCGCCATCCTACAAACTGTTTGACAGCATCGATGTGCATAAGCGCGATGATGTGATGGTACCACGCAACTTCTCTGACTACGAGATCAACTTCAGTCGGGAGCAGGTTCCCGATTCCATTCAAGTTACCGAAATGGTTGATGGTGTCACACTCTGAGCCATGAACATGTTCGGACGAACGGCAAAGAGAGGGCTGGACGGCTATCCAGAGGATAGTTGGCTGGCCCTCTCGGGTATTCAGCATTTTGCATTTTGCCCTAGGCAATGGGCGTTAATCCATGTCGAACAGCAATGGGTCGAGAACTACCTGACTACTGCAGGCTTGTTGGAACACAAACGCGTACATGACTATCAGGCCTCGGAGAAGCGTGGAGATTTGCTCATTTTGCGTGACCTGCGAGTATTTTCACGTGATCTCGGCATTTCCGGCGACTGCGATGTCGTGGAATTCCATGCGGATGACAATGGGGTCTCTTTGGAAGGCCGTGAAGGTTTGTGGCGCCCGTTTCCAGTCGAATACAAGCATGGCAAACCGAAAGACAACGACGCTGACCGGATGCAACTTTGTGCCGAGGCGATGTGTTTGGAGGAAATGCTGGCATGTGACATAGAAGAAGGTGCCCTGTTCTATCAACGAACCAAGCATCGCGAATTGGTTCGATTCGAAGATGAGCTCAGAGACGAAGTCCGAAAAGCCTATGAGACCATGCATGATCTGATGAAGAAGGGGTATACGCCCAAAGCGCGCAAAACCAAGAGATGCGATGCGTGCTCGCTCAAGGATGTGTGTTTGCCGGAACTGGCGAGAACAGCATCTGTGAACGAGTACATTCAATCACACATGGATGAGGGGACGCAATGAAGCAGCTATTGAACACATTGTTTGTGACATCTGAAGACGTGTATCTTTCTCTTGAACAAGACAATGTCACGGTATTGCAGGAAGAGCGGAAACTCGCGCGCATTCCGCTGAGATCAATTGAATCAATCTTCTGCTTCAGCTATAAGGGGGCTTCTCCGTCGCTGATGGGCAAGTGCGCCGATATGGGCGTGGGTCTGCATTTCTATTCACCGAGGGGATTCTACTATTGCTCCATTCTGGGAGAAAACAATAGGAATGTGTTGTTGAGGATGGAGCAATTCAGAAAATCCGAGAATGAAGAACAGTCGTTGGACATTGCCAAATCCTTCATTCTCGCCAAAATATACAACACCCGGTGGGTACTCGAACGGGCAAAACGTGATCATGGGATGAGACTGGACGTAGAAAGGCTCCAATCCTCAATTGGGCAGTTGATCGAAGCGATGAAAGTCGCGGAGAGCAGCGTCTCGCTTGATGAGCTCAGAGGAGTAGAGGGCAGTGCAGCAAAGGTGTATTTCAGTGTGTTTGACGAACTCATTCTCCGTGAAAAGAAGGATTTCTACTTCGTGTCGCGCTCGCGAAGGCCTCCTCTTGACAGAATGAACGCGTTGATGTCGTTCATCTATTCGCTATTGACCAACGATTGCAAAGCGGCATTGCAGGGGAATGGATTGGACCCGTACATTGGTTTCATGCATGTGGAGAGGCCTGGGAGACCTGCGCTGGCACTTGACCTGATGGAGGAGCTAAGGCCGGTATTGGCGGATAGATTCGCGCTGTCGTTGGTGAACACCGGAGCCGTGAGGCCGAAGGACTTCGACTTGCAGGAAAATGGAAGTGTTTTTCTTTCGGAATCCGGAAGAAAGAAGGTGTTAGCGGCTTGGCAAAAGCGGAAAGCTCAGGACGTCACACACCCGTATCTCAAAGAAAACGTTTCCTGGGGTTTGGTGCCATATACACAGGCGCTGTTACTGGCGCGGACCGTGCGCGGGGATTTGGGTCAGTATCCTCCGTTCTTCTGGAAGTGATCTTTATGTTTGTGGTTGTGACCTACGATGTGAATACGGAGACTCCTGAGGGGAGACGTCGATTAAGAAACGTCGCCAAGACCTGCATGCGATTCGGGCAACGGGTTCAGAATAGTGTATTCGAATGCTCGATTGTGCCAGCTGACTACTTGATGCTGGTTTCAGATTTGCTGGAGATCATCGATAGAGAGAAAGATAATCTGCGCATCTACAAACTCGGCAAGAATTATGCAAGTAGGATTGAGAGTTATGGGCGCAATCTGCATATGCCATTCGATGACGTCATGATGATTTAAGCATAAACACTTATGGTTGAGGGGCGTGGTGGTGCGAAGGGGATGCTGTCATGATTTCTCCGTAGGCTCGCACTGAAAGCGCTAGATCTATACCAGAGATTTCAACCGTATTGAGCGGATGTTGTTTGATAATTCAATAGTGTTTTCCATAATCCGGATTCAGTTCTGAGATACAGTAGTTAAACATCGTTCAGTCTGAGTTTTCTGCGATAGAATTCAGACTGAACGTGAGCAAGGTGTCTGGAATATGGATCATTTTGTTCATTTTTGCAGTCACCTCCCTTCGGGGAGGTGTGGATTGAAATCAATCGTTTCCAGCCGTATCGGCGTGCGATGCCTGTCACCTCCCTTCGGGGAGGTGTGGATTGAAATCTCGATGTCGGGTTCGTCTCCGGGCATGAGATCGTGTCACCTCCCTTCGGGGAGGTGTGGATTGAAATTGCCACGACGAGGACGCCGTCCGCCATACGTTCGGTCACCTCCCTTCGGGGAGGTGTGGATTGAAATAATGCCACTGCGGGCACCTCCAATCACTCTATTCGTCACCTCCCTTCGGGGAGGTGTGGATTGAAATCTGAGTGCCCTCGCCAGTCCAAAAAAGGATGGCATGTCACCTCCCTTCGGGGAGGTGTGGATTGAAATATGGGCTGGAGTGCGCTTAATCCGGCGAGCGTAGGTCACCTCCCTTCGGGGAGGTGTGGATTGAAATGATATGCCACCCGCCAATGCCGATACGGCGCCGCGTCACCTCCCTTCGGGGAGGTGTGGATTGAAATAAGATGTTGCCGAAGCGGTTTTAATAAGTTTTTGGTCACCTCCCTTCGGGGAGGTGTGGATTGAAATCTTTTAGTCATAAGAGAAGTCTATCACTGTTATGGGTCACCTCCCTTCGGGGAGGTGTGGATTGAAATATCAGTCATCACCCCGCAGCGCATGAGCCGGAGCGTCACCTCCCTTCGGGGAGGTGTGGATTGAAATGGATACGTAGGCGAAACGGCACATGGCGAGTGTGTCACCTCCCTTCGGGGAGGTGTGGATTGAAATAATGATTATATAGCAATGGCAAAACAAGAATACGTCACCTCCCTTCGGGGAGGTGTGGATTGAAATCTTGTCTGCGAGCGCCTTGGCGAGCACATCGAGTCACCTCCCTTCGGGGAGGTGTGGATTGAAATTCGGTGGTGACCTCGCTCGCCGTATACTCGGAGGTCACCTCCCTTCGGGGAGGTGTGGATTGAAATAGGAAAATCCGTGTTTTCCCGCCGTCATGCAAGGTCACCTCCCTTCGGGGAGGTGTGGATTGAAATATTGCGGATAAAGTGCTGAATGTGAAAACACAAATGTCACCTCCCTTCGGGGAGGTGTGGATTGAAATAATGTATGGCAGGAAAAGGTAGCCAATGTACGCGCGTCACCTCCCTTCGGGGAGGTGTGGATTGAAATATATTATACCACTCATCGACGTATGATAAAAACAGTCACCTCCCTTCGGGGAGGTGTGGATTGAAATGTTTGCTATGCCGATATGCCCGCGTTCGACGTAAGTCACCTCCCTTCGGGGAGGTGTGGATTGAAATAAACCGCTTGGCATCGAATACAAGCTGGAGGGCGCGTCACCTCCCTTCGGGGAGGTGTGGATTGAAATCGGTGACGCAGACCGAGAAGATGAACTACCGTGGTCACCTCCCTTCGGGGAGGTGTGGATTGAAATATGGATGAAGCCGGGCAACCTTATATCAAGGCCGGTCACCTCCCTTCGGGGAGGTGTGGATTGAAATAATCCACTCCACCGCCGAAACGGAGAAGACAGTCACGTCACCTCCCTTCGGGGAGGTGTGGATTGAAATCCCATCGTGAACAGAGGATACAACCCGAACGGAACGTCACCTCCCTTCGGGGAGGTGTGGATTGAAATCCTGCGCGTGCGATGCCCACACGCAGGGGACACCGGTCACCTCCCTTCGGGGAGGTGTGGATTGAAATCTCTTGTCGCAGAACCTGCTACGGCAGGGGATTCGGTCACCTCCCTTCGGGGAGGTGTGGATTGAAATAACCATAGTTTGCCCTGTATAT
>ERZ1643246.226-NODE-226-length-74178-cov-8.499696_pt1 | contig 74178 bp, 69 predicted proteins | sample MGYA00579265_ERZ1643246 | MGnify/ENA primary metagenome ERZ1643246 (study PRJEB29033, sample SAMEA4952261) | chicken gut metagenome | biome: Broiler Chicken; feature: Gastrointestinal Tract; material: Caecum | place: Ireland | collected 2018 | study: Broiler... | reverse complement strand
CTCCATGATTGACAGCGTTTTATTTCACTGTCTCTCATAGAGGGAGCATATCAAATAAAACTACATCAGGGGGTATTGCAATGAGTACACGAACATATACACATGTACAGGAACTATTGCCTATAATTGAGGGAATGATTCAAGATGGGAAAACACAGAGGGAAATAGCCGAACACTTTGGATTCAAAAACAAAGACGTAGTGAAATATTTGCTGAAGCGGGAGCGCCGTAAACAAAGAAGGGCGGAAGCCGGTATCCTTCCACGGCCAAAGGGACGGCCAAGAAAAGGAACTATCTCCAGAGACCTTGTTGCAGAGCAGGCCTGTGAGATCCGGCGGCTACGTATGGAGAACGAGTTGCTGCGGGATTTTCTGCGATCCACAGAAAGGAAGTGAGAGCAAAGGCAAAGTATGCAGTAATCTACCGTTATCGAGAGAAGTATCCTGTGCTTGTTATGTGCAAATTCTTTTCAGTGTCCAAAAGCGGCTATTACAACTTTGTAAAACGGATGCGACGACCGGAAAAGGATGCTACTCTTGCTGAAATCATTCGGCAGCAGCAGGACAAATGCTTTCATACCTATGGCTATCGGCGGATGTGGCTGTGGCTGAGAACCAGCAAAGGTATTTGCTGCAATCCCAAAACTATCCTGCGTGTCATGAAGAAATATGGCTTACTGGCCGAGATTCGTCGCCGGAGAAAATGGCAGCAGATGGGGCAGCAGGCTCACAGATATAAAAATCTGCTAGGCAGGGAGTTTCATGCGGACAAGCCTAATAGAAAATGGGTAACGGACATCTCCTACATACATACCAAGCAGGGCGTACTATACCTGTCCATGATCCAAGATCTGTACGACAACAGCATTGTTGCCTACAAGACGGGAACGCAGCAAACGGTAAATTTGGTTTTGGACACCATCCGTCTAGCCATGAAGCGGGAGAAAAAGAGGGTCGCTGCGGAGCTGCAACTCCACAGCGACCAAGGTGCTCAATACGCCTCACAAGCATATTTTAAGCTGACTCAAACATACGGCATTACTCCTTCCATGTCAAGACGTGGAAATCCATTTGACAATGCAGTTGCAGAAAATTTCTTCTCTATCCTCAAAACTGAATGTATCTACCGCCACAAACCTACCACATTCTCGGAAGCCAACGAGATGATTGACCGCTACATCTATTTTTACAATCATGAGCGCATCCAGTTAAAAACTGGAGAGGCACCGCTTGTGCGACGCCTCTCTACTTAAATCTCAATATTTCCTACTAGGGGGTCCTTTTTGTATTGTCTGCATAATCTGGGGCAGTTCAGTTTGCTTGTGGAGGGCTTTATTTTAACACTATGATTTTACTCCCGCCACAAGTGCTCCGAAATGAAACGGTGTTGAGCAGCAGGGTCCTCGTCAATGATGCCAAAAGATAGAGTTGAGCCGAAGAGGTGGCCGCAGTTATACTTATTCCGTTCCAACTTATTGGAAACTCTAACCTTTTGTTATTCAAAGTGAGCTGGAATATCTTTTACAAATTGTTTTTCAGTATGGTAACGACAGGTGCGACATGCAATAAAATAGTTTGGGTAATTTGCTTTTTTCACTTTTTTGCAAGCAAAACAGTGAAGTCTAATTTTGTTTCGGTTATCTTCGTACTGTTTTCGAGCAGTCCGAACTTTATCTAATTCAAGTTCTCCTATAATCACTAAATCATTAATTCCACCTTTAATTTGTACTATATTTCTGTGTATGGTATCATATGGGGCCGTTATTCTCGAATCTCCGTATTTTGATGTATTAGCTTGTACGATGAAACAATGAAGATCACGAGAAGTCGACTCTACGATACTTGAAAAATAATTTGTATCTTTATTCAACTGTGGAACAAAAAGAGTGTCAATTTTTGACTTTAAACACGCCCTGGAATAGATGTCGGTAAATTCAAAACATAGGATTGTACTATAGTGCATCCCATTGGAATGAACTATATAATAAATGGGTTTTTGCGGATTTGATACACGATATCCAAGTTTATAAAGGCAATCTTTTTCTTCCGGTGCATAAAAGTTCTTTTCACGGAATAATTGGACTACATTCCAGAAACCATTATTATTACACGGCTGAATAATGACTGTATAGTTAAATGCTCGAATGGTATTCCTGATGTACCTTAGGCCCGCAATAACAGTAATATTATTTTTTTGTGCAAAACGAGTCAAATCTTTTAACCAAATTATTGGGATAAAAAACTCTGGAAATGTGATAAAATTTGCGCCTTCTTTTACTGCAGTGTTGGCCATACGAAATAATTGTTCTTTATCTTTGATACACATCTTGTGAGCAGGGAATATTAAAGATTGTAATGCATCAGCTTCACTTACTTGAGTATTTGCTAATCCTACATAATATTTAGAAAGAGATATGCTGGGAACAGTAACATGAATTAGTTCTATATTATCATCGAACGAATTTATGCTGCTTTGCTCAGCTACACTTTCGTTAGCAAAGCGCACTACATTATTAATTTGTGTATAACGCATCCAAATCTTTTTTATGTTGCGTGTTCCGTTGAAATTTTTATGAATATCTTGCGTAGATTGCATGAAATAGTAAATAGATAACTCATCTAAATGTATAAAACGCGGAGTCCAAAAAAGGCGCTCTTTGCTTAGTGTAAATGAGCCAAAATTATTCCACGGATCTTGTTGAATTTCTAAAAAAGAACATGTGGAGATTTGCTCAAAAGGCAAATAATTCAGCAATGGAAAAGAAACCAAATTGTGATTAAAAATATTGCTTTTCCTGAATTTCCTTGCCAACTCGATATTACTATCCTGATTCGATGTTGATGTCTTCCATCGATAGTCCAGTGCCAATGCCATGGATATTGAAGTTCTAAGACGCTCTCGCAGATTTTTCCGTAGTCGTTTCAATATTGTGGATTTCTTTTTCGCATAAATCTCTTTGGGATCTAAAAAATCAAATGAAAGTTCGTGATCAATATAATTTTTTATATTATAGAAGAATTCCTGCGCTAATGGATCACGTTTTCTTTTATCTCCGCTCAGAACTTTTAATTGAAGAATTAATTCAAATACTGATGTCCAACTACCCATGAATTCAACAGAAGAACTGCCTTTGTAAAATTCCAAAAGGTCACGGATAAACTCTTCTATCTTTTTTCTATCATCTGGGGATATATATGTGTTCTTTAATAGCTGCTTCAAAGATGTAACGCTTTTTGATGCAGCGTAATTGTTACTTTGGAGTATGCCAATATCACGAATCTTTGTACTCCCTCCGATGCTGTTAAAAAAGTAAGCAATGTCATTAAAATTATTTTTTATGATATCAAATTCAGGAAGCAAATTAGCTTCGCTTGAATTCTCTCGAATTTGTTTTTCAGCAACTTCTATTAGAATATTGGACGCATCTTTTTCAAAGAAAAAGCAATTTATCTTTTCTTGTTGAATTGCAATAGAGTCAAAACCAATAAAGACATAATTTTGATCGTTAGAGGGAGTCTTTCTTCTGATCAAGCCTTTTTGACACAAAAGATTGCAGATGTAGTCTGATGTAGCATTATTGGCTTGCACTTCAGAAGGTAAGACAATTATCATATCATCAACATATCTTCCGTAATGTGTAGGAGAAAGTTTGTTCCTAATTTGCTGATCAAATTTGTATAGATATAATTCGCGGAGTAAGATTGGGCTAAGAAGGCCTATAGGGAATATAGTTGAACTTTCCTTTATGTCAATTCCAATTTTATATTTTGAAATTAATTTGGTATACAATAAATATATTTGCTCTTCAATGTGACTAATAAAAGAAATTTCACTTAAACGCGAATCATAATCCAGTAGCGTAGTCAGTGAACTAAACTCGAAACGGACTGAATAATAGAAGCTTTTTAAATCCAAACTTAGCATAAGTTGATTGTCAGTTTTTAGGCCTTCTTTCAGTTTCATAAAGGCATCACTTTGCCACTTCGAATAATTTTCAAAATATGGTTCAAAGCATCGATTAGATTCCCAATCAATACCATCGTATAGGTTCTTCTTAGCAAAATAAAAGACACTGGGCTTGAACTTTCCAGCATATGAACAAGATTGATTTGCGTATTTTTCGTTTTTTATTTTAGCTATACATAAGGTCCACAAACAATCAATTATTAATAGCTCAATAGGAATATCAATAAAGAAATTAACCTTTCCAATGTTTTTGTGGTGGTCTATAGCTCCCACGATGGCTTTAGTCTGAGAAGTTGCTACAAAACTTTTTGGGAACACTTGATAGTCTAATTGTTCAATTAATTTTTCAAAATATGATATATCTTCAGATATTAGTTTATTTGCTAATATATCAAATGCCTTTTCAAAGCGATTATCATCCGCTTCAAATTCCGCAATTTTTCTCTTAATAAACAACAATGTTTTATCATAAAAATAGTATGATTTTAGTTTTTTATAGGCTCCTTGTAACATAGATATCATTTGGCTGTATGTGTAATTCATTCTCTACCCCTCCTGGATAAGAGATTAAAAAACAGCCGTATGAGACTTGGCTCACACGGCTGCCTTGGTAGTACAAAGGCCTACCGTTAGTTAATTATAGTACAATATTAAAAAATATACAAGGAAAAGTCGAAAGTACGGTAATTTACGATAGACAAAGAATGCCGCCCGCTGAAATCTGTGGATGTTCAGCGGGCGGTCGTGCTTTTGTCAGGAATCCTGTTTCGGATATTTGCCGCAGGCGCTTGTCCAGTGTTTTGCCGCGTTCAGGAAGGCGGCGTGGCCGTGGGCGCGGATGAACTCCAGTGCCTGTTTGTATTTGGAATATTTGTAGCCGGGATGGTTGAGAAAGGCCTGGACGATCTCGCAGTGTTCATATTCCTCACAATTTGTGCAGGTGATGTGGCCTTTAGTCAGGCAGCATTTCTTCATCCTGCATTTGGCCCGGCCCAAATTCCGAGAGCCGTCCCAGATACCCCAGTTTGCAGCCCTTGCAGGTCTTCTCAAATTCACGGCAAGTCTTGCAGTAGGCACCACAGCAGCCAATTTCCTCTGTACCATTCATAGGGAAGAGTTCCCTTCAGAACAATAGATTTTCAGAAAATCGCTGATGCGTTCCTCGACCACATGAAGGGACTGTTCATCTCCGTATTTGATGTTGATGCATCGCTTTCCTTTTTTACAGGTGGGCAGACTCTCAGCTAAACGATTCAAAAAGTCCTCATCGGAAAAATGGATGGAGAAATGGTTTTTCGCTGCGGAGACTGCCACATATCCCTCATTCATCTTTTTTCCCACCAGCCACATGGGCATAGAGAAGGAGATCTTATTGGTCAGCTGGGGATATTCAGTATTCATAAATTCTATGAATGCGCAGATATGTCGCTGTTGCTCATCATTTAACGATGCCACATACTCGGAAACAGAAGCTACACCCATGTTACACCTCCACGGTTGGTAAATGACAATAAAATCAAGCAATAAATGCAGAAAAACCGCCATTTCAGACGGTTTTTCTGACAGAGTTGGTCCGAGTGGGGAGACTCGAACTCCCGGTATCCTGCTCCCAAAACAAGCGCGCTACCAACTGCGCTACACCCAGATATGAAGTTATCCAATTGAGGTCAAACATGTGGTCAACGCCAATTTTTGACCAGTTACTGGAGAAGGTGCAAGTGCTGTCAGCCCAGCTGTCCCAAGGCTTTCTGGGTTTTCCGAGGCATGCGGCCTGAATCTGGTTCTCTTGCTCCCAAACCGGCGAGCTGGTGTTTATTTGGTGTTTACGCTATTGAAAACAACTGTCACCAACTTCAACAACAGGCGATAAAAGTTATGAAATTATAAATAATTGCATTAAAAAAGGGAATTAACGCTAAAAAAGTTATAATTTCTGCATTCGTAATGCGCAGGTCGCCGATTCGAGTCCAGCCGCAAGCTCCACAAAAACCCGTTATTTCGAAAGAAATAACGGGTTTTTGTATTTTTTAAGCGCTTTTCTGGTTGTATTGGATTTATATCAGGCTTAACACGTGCTTTGCGCGGTCAAAGTTCTCATTCGGTACATAGACATCATATGCGATTTGATTATCAACGAGTTGTCCAAATGTGCCGCCGCTCAAATTTGACTGTTTCTTTTTGACAAGAAAGGAAATTTCATTCGCTTTCAGTTTTTCTTTTACCCGCAGAACATCCTCAGCAGAAAAGCTGGAAAATACCAGCCGGTGTGTTAAAAAGTACGGCAATGAGTGTACAATTATAAAGTTCTCTAAAAAGAGTGGGGCTATGTTCGTTGTCAATCAGCATATATGCGATCCTGTTATCAATAGGCTTATGTTTGCAAAAGCGTTGAAAGCATAAAAGTCGCAGAAACCAAAATTTGGTTCCTGCGGCTTTTTGTGCATAACAAAATACATAATGTCACATAACCCGAATTATATGTTAGCAAAGGGATCGATAAATCCGGTCTGCTCAATGACCTCGCGCATATGCGCGGTCATTTGCAGTACCGTATTGCTGCCGCTATGGACAATGGGAAGGCTGGTGCCCATAACTCCCTCACCTTCAATCACAGTATCAAAATCGTTTTGTGACAGCATATTGCTCACAGTTTGTGCTGCGGTATGTAAAGCCTTGAGATTGGAAAGTATCTCATTTTGGTAATACTGAACCAGCGTAGAATCCGATTGGCATAATTTCTGCATCTCTGCAATCTGTTGCTGCATTTCGGTCAGTGCAGCTTGTGCTTTATCCTGATCCACAACAGTATACTGCGTTTCTGTTATGACAACCCGTGCAGGGATTGCTTCACGAAATGTTTCGGATATATCGTATAATTTTTCTGCTGCGGCTTGGAGATTTTGCGCATAGCTTTGCAGGGAAGAACGCTCTGCTTCACTCAGCGGCATCCGCAGGAAAATGAGACCTGTATTTCCGTCTTGGTTGCCGACCCATTTTATATTCATGCCGGTCAATTCGCCGATGCTGCGAACCGGCAAATATGTCACGTTCAAAAAGTCTATGGGATAGATGACAGTGCCTTTTTCATTTTTGAAAGTCACCAGTTCACCGTCCAGATAAACTTTTCGTTCCGGGCAAAGAACAGCAGTTCCTTCCTTTATTCCATGAAAAACAGCACCGTTTACTGCTTCATTTTCACCATGAATTACGCTGTTCACAGAGCCGCTCAATGTAATGGTCTGCGTCGTTCCATTCCAACCCACGTTTTTACCCATCCATTCGCCTGCCGAACGAACAGGCATATAGGTAGAGCCCTGATAGCTGATTGCCGGCATGTATTCTCCATTTTCATTCGGGAACATGACCGGAACACCCTGCACATAAATCTGTGCGTTCGGATCGCTGATTGTAATTTCATTTCCTGCCGCCGCTGCTCCGTATATCGTGGCAACAGAAAGCGTTAATGCGAGCAAAGCGAGTTTTAATGTGCGCTTCATAATGATTCCTCCTTTAAAAAATATGGACAGGTTTATCCATTCCATATCATGTACAATGCTTCAAGATTCCGTTTTGTAACAGCAAATTAAAAAATACTTTGTGTGTTCTTTCCTGTTACAAAATGACGTTCTGAAGCATTGTATTAGTGTGAGGAAATACCTTTATTACAATGGTGACTGAGAAGCAAATGGATTGTATTTTCACAGCAGGATGCTAAAATTAACGATATCGGAGCTGCTCACACAGTCTGCTCCATCAAGCCGCAGCTGGCTCCAAGGGGGGATTAAGGGTTGACACAAGAGCAAATTTCTTTTTTTGAAAATTTATATCGAAAGCACTATGCTCTCATGTTTGAAGTCGCACTGCGAATCGTAAAAAATCCGGTCAAGGCTTCGGATGTGGTATCGGACACCTTTCTCATACTTATCTTGAAAATTTCCACTGTGATGAACCATGTAGACCCTGTCAAATGGCTGTTTACAGTGCTGAAGAATAACGCACTCGGCGAGTACAGAAAATCGAAGGTCCGTAAAGAAGTATCGCTGGATGATGCGATCATTCGCGGCAAGGAGCAGGAACTGATCCCGTTTTCAGAGATGCTCCCCAAAGGTTTGACGCCGGAGGAACGTGACATTCTGCTCCTTCGGCTTGGCGAAGATCTGGATTATGCAGAAATCGCGAAGCGCCTGCATACAACAGAAAGCGCCTGCCGCATGAAGTTCAGCCGCGCTAAAAAGCGCTGCGCGGAATTAATGGAACGGGACAAATAGCAAGTTTTCTGTTACAGAATTCTGCTGTCAAGCATTATTTAAGTAGCAGCAACCGTATGAGGAGGTGAAGCGCATGTGTACAAACAGTCAGGATAATGAGAAAAAGCACGAAAGTGATAAAACCATTTTGCATTCCATCGACCGGATTGCGGACGAAACCGACATCGACCCGAAGCTGCTTGCGCTTCTGGATCAGGTTTGCGCATCCGGAGAAGACGCCCTCCCCCAGTTGAAAGCCTACACGGATGAGACACAGGCTGAAAATACTGGGGGCATGCATCTCGACGCAGAAAGTGCGCTGAAAGCGTTCAAGGAGCAACACGCTGCGGCCTTTAAAACGCATAAGCGCACCCACGCCCGACGATGGGGATATCGTTTGTGTGTTATCGCCGCGGCAATCATTGTGCTCAATGCGCTCTGCATTTTTGCGTTTGGACGCAGTATGTATGACTATGTTGCAATGTGGGGCGCCGAGACGTTCGGCTATATCATGCAGACGGCAAATCCGGAGAAATACGACCCGGATACCTATTACAATCCCAGAGAGCAGTATGTTGGCGAATTGCCGGAATATGATCCGAATGCTCCGCTTGGCTCTGAGGAAAATCCCATTTCGACTAATAGTTCAAAACAACCAAATTTTTCTGATATACCAGATACAGATGTTACTTCGTTGGGATTAGAAAAAACTGCTTCTGAATGGGGTGCCTCCCACGTCGTTGAACGCTTTGAAATCGTAAACGCTGATTTACTTCAAACGGTAAAGGCATTTGGGTTATCAGATAAGGTAGTTCCAACGTGGTTGCCGGAAGGGTTTACACAGGAGTATATACAAATCTCAAAAGATTATCTATCCCAAACTACGGATTTTTTTGCAAATTATTTGAATGGGGAACGAAACCTATCTATATGCATTTCCACAATTGACACCGATTCAAATGCTATTATAGAAAAAGATGATCGTCCTGTTATCGAATACGAAGTACACAATGTAAATTGGTATATTATGCACAATCTTGATAATATCAATGCGACAACCGTAGTGGGAGACCGAGAAGTCCTGTTTTACGGAACTGTGACTGTGGATGAAATGAAAAAAATGATCGACTCGGTATATAAAGAGCCATAAAACTACACATAAGCTGTTGAACGGCATGATACACAGAGGAGGTGAAGCACATGGGAACCAAACCTCAAAAGCATAAAGGGCAGCAGGAGCATGAAACTGCCTTTTTGCATGGCAACAATCAGATTACAGACGAAGTCGACATCGACCCGAAGCTGCTTGCGCTTCTGGATCAGGTTTGCGCATCCGGAGAAGACGCCCTCCCCCAGTTGAAAGCCTACACGGATGAGACACAGGCTGAAAATACTGGGAGTACGCATCTCGACGCAGAAAGCGCACTGAAAGCGTTCAAGGAGCAACACGCTGCGGCTTTTGCAACGCATAAGCACACCCGCGCCCGACGGTGGGGATATCGTTTGTGTGTGATCGCCGCGGCAATCATTGTGCTCAATACATTCTGCATTTTTGCGTTCGGCCGCAGTATGTACGACTATGCGGCAATGTGGGGCGCAGAGACGTTCGGCTATATCATGCAGACGGCAAATCCGGAGAAATACGACCCGGAAACCTACTATAATCCGAATGAAAAATACATCGGGGAGCTCCCGGAAATAGACGCTGATTCAGAGGATATTATCCCAATTGAAGATATTGGTCCTGATCCGGCCTTTGCCGATGTTCCGGATACGGATGTGTCAGCGATGGGACTCGAAAAAACCGAATCTGTATGGGATGAACTGCACACGATTGAGAACTTTCGCATTCTCAATGAGGATTTTATTGCAGTATTAAAGGCGTTTGGTGTTACCGATCCTGTCGCACCGACTTGGATTCCTGATAGCTTTGTCATAGAGTATATTGAGTTTACCAAAGATTATTTATTGGATATATCATATTTCGATGTTTACTACAAAAATGAAAATGGTGCATTTACTATTGCAATCACCGATTTAAATGAATACAGCTCTGGAGGGATAGAAAAAGATGACCGACCAGTCATACGATATCCAACCAATGGTGTTGACTGGTATATCATGCACAATCTGGACTATGTTGTGGCATCAGCAGTCGTCAATCAGCGGGAGGTACTGTTTTGCGGGCCAGTGACCGTAGACGAAATGAAAAAGGTTATTGATTCGGTATATGAAGGAGAATAAAATGCGTAAACTGAAAAAACTGATTTCGATTGCCTTGCTGACAGCATTTGCAATGTCTTTTTCTGCTCTGGCTGCAAACGAAGTGGACAGTGCGGCACAATCTACATCTGCGCTCATGGAAGAAGCGGCATCATCAGATGGCGCAGGCTCGGAAGCCATCAGTTATGAACTGTATCAGCGATTTGCTGAGGACCCCGCCGCATTCCTCTCCGAGCTGGCCTCCCAGCTGGACGATGTGCGTCAGGTGGTCGTACAGTTTATCGTTTGGGAAAATAACTACGATGAAGATACGCTGCCGGATATTTTAAACGGACTTTCTAACCTTTCCGCCGACCAACTGGATGCAGCAGAGGAATTGACCGACTACTGGATCGCCTATCAGGCGCAAAACCCCGAAACAGAAATCCCAGAGGATACGTCGGTCACCCTGCCCGGCTTTGATGTACAGACCATTCGCGGCCTCATCGACCAGAACCTGTCGGTGTCCGATCCGTATTCAGACGAAGCGTTTTGCATCTCGATTACGAAAGCGTATGAAGCCGATCCCACGGCGTTTGGCGAAATGATCTCGGATTTGGATAACAGCGATATCCAGCGTCTCGGCGGACAGATTGCCTATGCCGTTGAGAATAAACTGGTTGATGTGACCTTGCCGGCAGAACAGAACGGCCTTGAGGCGTCTGCACTTTCGGTGCTCCAGCAGGCGATTGCACAAGCCGACCCTCCGCAGCGCACCAATGTGGGGACGGAAAAAGATACCTCTTTCCCAATACCGCTTGCTCTACTGATATGTGTCCTGTTGGGGATATTTCTGATAGCGGCAGTTTGGAGATTGGCAAAGCGGTCACGCTCTCGGTAAAATTTTTGATAAACAATGTGAACATTTCAGTTGTCAATGACAACTTTTAGCGTGGAACAATCGCATATAGCGGTTGTTTTTCTTGGCATAAATCAGCAAGAGTAATTTACAAAACAAACAACTATAACAAAAATCCGGCTGAAAGGCCGGATTTTTTGCTGTCATTATATCGTTTTTCGGGCATCAAGCCATATTTTCCGAAGCTTTCCACTTTAACAAACCAAATGCTGCAGTTCCCCAAATGACGAAAATTCACTTTATCGTGTTTTTTCGTCATTTTCTGCTATATATTGCATGATATCTTCAACGTGACAGTCAAGCAGCCTGCAAAGCAGATCAATGGTGTTGGTGGATACGCTTTTGCCGCATTTCATCGAATAGTAAGTCGCACGATTGAAGCCCATCTTTTGCAATTTGTATGATGTGATTCCTTTTTCTTTCATGGTTCTGAAAAGCGGCTCATAACTGATCATTTCAAAGCCTCCGTTACTATTCTTATTTCCAAGTATAGTTTTCCGAAAAGCTCTTGAATATGTATAAATATCTAAGTATATTGTGAGTATGACAACGAGATTCGCATGAGTAGAAAGTGGGGATTTGCATGAAACAGAAAATCGAGCGGTGGGGCGTATTACTGGTTTGCATATTCCTGATCCTGTCAGGATGCAAAGCAGATCTCACGCAAGCGAGCAGCAGTCCCGGTACGGTCAGCGGAACAACAGCGCAGACGCCATCGGGCGACGCGCTCCAAGCAACCTTACCCGAAGCAGAACCACAACCGCAATGGGAAATCCCACAGTATGCAGGCGCGCCCTATACCGAGATCCATAACAATGTTCCCTTTTTCACAGACGAGGAACTAACTGACCAATCCTTTGAAACATACAGTCCGCTGGATGATCTGGGTCGTTGCGGCGTTGCGTTTGCCTGTGTGGGGCGGGATCTGATGCCGACCGAGGATCGTAGCAGCATTGGACAGGTCAAACCCAGCGGCTGGCATCTGGTCAAATACGACTGCGTGGACGGAAAATACCTCTATAATCGCTGCCATTTGATTGGCTATCAACTGACTGCCGAAAATGCAAATGAGCGCAATCTGATCACCGGCACGCGGTATCTGAATATCGAGGGGATGCTGCCGTTTGAAAATCAGGTGGCAGACTATGTGCAGCAGACGGGCAACCATGTGCTCTATCGGGTGACACCGGTTTTCGAGGGCGATAACCTGCTGGCAAGCGGTGTTCTTATGGAGGGATATTCGGTCGAGGACAACGGCACGGGAATTTGCTTTTGCGTCTATGCTTTCAACATCCAACCCGGCGTACAGATCGACTATGCCACCGGCGAAAGTGCGTTGGTAAATACGGCCCCACCCGAGCCTTCGGAGCAGACACCTCCAGAGGAGGAACTGAATTATGTGCTCAATACCAATACCCACAAGTTCCATCGTCCGAACTGCTCCAGCGTGGAGAATATCAAGCCATCCAACCGGGAGGACTATACTGGTTCGCGTGAAGCCCTGATCGAGCAGGGGTATGCGCCGTGCAAGAGATGTATGCCTTGATGCAATAAAGCTCCCTTTTGACTGATATCCCATAAAAAATCCGACCTTGCGGCCGGATTAACGTGTGGTTTTGTCCAGAAAATACCGAACTTTTTTGACTCTTTGGCGCCGTCCTGTACAAACTGTTTTTCAGTCTCCTTGACCAGCTCCAGCATATCCTGCGCGGCAGGGTTTTCCCTAAAATGTCGGTTTTAGGGCTGTTAACCTGCAATGAGTGGAACGAATCTTTTTATTCGCCAACATTTGAAACAACTTTTTGCTCTGTTATCTCCATATGCTGGCGGCGATATGTGTCATTATCTTTCATTTTCAGTTCAGCTTCCACTTGTGCAAGCTGGCTCTCTAATGATTCCTTTTCTCTTGTATCTTTGGCTGCCGCAATCTTCTGTTCCAGCTGCGTTTTCGTTTGTTTTAACTTTTCAATTTCTTTATCCACTTTATCTGTGTTTCCCGTCGTCTTTACAATGACTGGCTTTTCCCCCTCATTTTGAGACTCCGTTTTGGGCTGGTCCTTCATATCTTCTTGATTTTTGTCTACTTGAATGATTTGCTGTCCCTTTTCATCATGAGAAACTTTATACATGCCCGTACCCGCTGATTGCTGCGGCGCTTGCTCTTCATATGTATCGAATCTTTTTTTCATCTCAAAAGAAGAATCTTTGCTGCTTTCTTTTTCTTCTTGTTGTTCTATCTGTGCAAGCTGTTTTTCTATATTTGCAATACGCGTTTCTTTTTCGTCATTCGGCAAATCATCATTCTTTTTTATTTGCTCTAACTGCTTTTGAAGCTGTTCTGCTTTTGTATTTGAAGAAGCAGTATCATTGGTCTGCTGTGTTTCAAAGGTGGTAGCCAGATTACTTACTCCAGTTACATTTGCTATACTCATTTTTAACTTCTCCCTTTTGTCAAGTATAAGAAATATATAAACTGTTGTATGTGTTGATTTTCAGGCCAAAACGGAAAATGGTTCTTTGACTTAGAAATCCTAATTTTCCTTTGTTACTGCAATATTATTGAAACATCGCAAATGCTCGATATACTTCGTTTCGGTTGATATATTCCGTTCGAATCAAACCGGCCTGCCAGGGCTTGTTGGCAACCCGTTCCCGGTTATGGTCTATTTTGGCATCCAGCGCATCCAGAAACTTGTCGATGAACGGCTCAAAGGAATCTTGTAATACCTGCGACATCTTATCACTGATGCCTGCCTGCTTCATCTCGTCCGAAAGGGACTGATACTGTCGGGCAAGATATTTGCCCAAATCGGCATCACTGTCCTTGATTTCATAGGTATCCCACTCCGGATTTTTGCTTTGCTCGGAAAGTCCTTTAGCGTAGACAGCGGCAAATGCTAAATCATCGTCGCTGTATGGAGCTTGTTCGCTGACAGTCTGGGTGGTTACTTTATCCGCCGACGATGCACCGGCACTTTCCCGCAGTTTGGCCGCCATATAGCCGTCATCCTGCTTGAGCCACTGCTTGCTGGGGTCGGTGATGTCCGCATAAATGTCGTTTTCCGCAAGATATGCACTGTATTCGTCCGCTTTGCTGTCGATGGCTGCCAGAACGCTCTCCCGCATATCCGCAGAGACACCGGACTGTCCCATTTCTTCATAGAATCCGCCGATGTTAGCGGCATAGGAATCCGCCATTTCTTCCTTGGCCTTGGTGTATAAACCATCCAGCGTCTGCATTTCCTGTTCCAGCTTGTCGCCGGTGTACTGGGTTTGGATACGGTCTTTCAAAACCGCATAGCGAGAAGCCAGATAGTCCGCCTTGGTTTCAAAACTTTCGGCGTTGTCAAAGCGTATATCCATGTGGATAAAATCTTCCTGCACACCGCGCCAGTCGATTTCGTCCCCCAGTCCGTTTGCCTCCAACTGAGCACGGAACGCATCCAAGCTCTCCTGACTGACCTGACCTTCTGTCATCAGCTTCACCGGCTTGGAGGGATCCAGTTCAAAGGAGTCCCCTATTTTGATGAAGTCCAGACGGTACTGCTTCATGTATTGATTCATCAGGGCATCTTCTTCGGTGTATTCTTTCTCCGAAGCCGGGCGAAGATCGGCCGCCAAGTCAAGCTTGGCGTTGATTGGCGTCGCTTCCGGCGTTTCCAGCACTTGCAGACGGTTGGGCAGATACGGATAAGCGCCGCTCAGCTCCACCCGATCCCGGTTTGCCGCTTTGGACTGTGTCTGCGCCTGCAAAAGAGCGGCGGACACAGCGGAGTTATTCTGTTTTATGCTGATATTGTTAAGCCAAGTGCTCTTCAACCACGGATTTGCACCAAATTGGCCGATATACATATTGTTCTTCCCCCCATACGAATGTCTTACACGCGAACATTTCTACATACTATCTATATATTTTATTTATCGGTTGATTTTTGCGGAAGTAAAGAGTCCTGATGTGTCTATCAGGTAAAATTTAGGATATAGATGCCGCCGTGCCAAATAAAAATGTAGACTTTGGGAATGTCACATTTCTTATGTATTTACTCGGAGTATGGGATAAACGAAATCTGGTAGCCGGAATTCTGCCCCTGATGCACCTGATAGATGCCGGACGACGCTATTTTTTGTGCGCTTTGCTCATAGGTGTCCATTCTGGGCTGTGCGGCAGAGGAAGCTATGGAGGTCCCCTGTGCTTTTTCTACTGAGGAAAGCATTTCTGCCTGCGGCACATCATTTTTGACGGCCTGGAGTTCTTCCGATACCTTTTCCAAGTCAGCTTGCAGTTTTTCCTGCTGCTCCGCAGTGGATACCCCGCTGTCGGTACCCGTGGACTTCATGAGCAGCAGGGTATTCTGAAGCTGCTGCTGCTTGGTTTGCAAATCTGCTGCCTTGTCGGCAGGACGATTATTTCCGAAGAATGTGCGGCCTTGCTTCGGACTGGTCATTGTAGTCAATGGGTTGATATACCCTGAACGTATCTGTAAAGACATACAATTCCCTCCTTATGTTGTGATTCATCTGTTGTTTTTCATGCAAAACCTTCCCAAAAGTCTACAGAAAACATATCGGAACATTTTGAGGAACGGAAAGATGAATCACGTAAACGGTCGCTTTCCTTGCGTAAATGGTATCCATCAGGACGGATTGCCCATGTCGATATAATCCAGAATGGTTTCCATCGTTTCTGTAGAAAGATATCCGCCATACAGACAGAATGTGCTATGCGCAGTCGTACACTCGGCCCAGCTGCAATCCCCGTATGTTGTGATGACAAACTCCACACCGTGGGCGTTGGTATAGGCATAGGCCTCGTCATAGTCGCTTTCCGTGATATAGGGCGCGCCGTAGGCTTGGTTATCCGCATCCGGCTCGTATGTGTATTCAATGGTGAAATAGGAACCCTCCGTGGGTCCGGCATACAATACGTCGCAGTACAGCCCGGCATCCGTGCCGTTGCGGTCTGTGATGGTGTAGAGCAGATTGGCATCCGGTATATATGCAAAGACCGTATTCAAACCGGAAAAATCAATGGAAAGATCGCCGCGCATCCGCTCCTGCAGCAGGGCCGGGTCCTCCGCTGTAAACTCTTCCTTGACAGCGCCGGCTTCGGAGAAAATGCTGCGGGCACGCAGAGGGCCTTCTGCATCCGTTACTTCCATGAAGCTCCATGCATCATCCGAACGAATGGAGCCGTACATGGTCTCCTCCGACGTCCACCCACGGGATTTGAACGTATAATCGTCGATCACCCGTTCTAGGGAGAAGGTGGAGCGGGAGTTCGGCGCTTGATACACCACAGCCTCCGGTTGGCCTGTGGCCGTGTTATTATTCTCCTCAATGACAGCGTTCAGCGCGTCGTGATCCTTCAGAATGGTTGGGTTGTGGAACAGGTAGGTACAGGTGGCTGCCGCGCTTACGGTCAGAACGCAGATCGCCAACACAACTGCCACAACCGGGGTGCGGCGATACCATTTGGATGCTGTGCGTTTACCTGTGTCTGTCTGCCGAAGATTGCTGCGGATGCGTTGGGTCATGTCGTCCGGCATAACAATGTGAGAAACGGCTTGCTTCAAATCAGTTTTATCCATATCAAAGATACTCCCTTCTATACGTTTCCTCGAGCAGCCTGCGGCCCTTCTGCAGACGCATTTTTACTGCCGAAGTCGTTCTGCCGATGATACCGGCAATGGCCTCCATGGAATACTCCTCCACATAATACAAGATCATCACAATGCGGAATGGTTCCGGAAGCTGCATCAACGCCTCCAATATGCCACTACTCTGGGCATCGGGCAGATGGCATTGGATATCTGCAAACTCCACCTGCGGATGGGCACGCCAAAACCGCCGCATATTCCGGCATTGATTGGTAGCTACCTTGATGAGCCAAGCCTTTTCGTGTTCCGCATCGACAAAAGGGGGCGCTTTTTGCAGATAGGCCAGAAAGGTGTTCTGCACCGCATCCTCGGCATCACTGTGATTGCCCAGCATGACCAGACAGATCCGGTACAGCATGGTGCCGTAGTGGAGCACAACTCGATCAATATCATCCATTGCCTCCACAGCTCCTTCTTGCATCTCCTCACCTCCATTCACTACAAATACACGCGAAAAGGCCATTTGGTCAATTATTATTCTCTTTGTTATTTCTCTGGCATTGGCATGCGTGAAAGAATGATGACTGGTTTGAATGGCAGGCAGGAGTTTGGTCATATTCCAAAACCGCCCTCCACCGGCAAACGCAGTGAAAGGGCGGTTTTGTGCAAAAATTATGTTCTCATGCATGGCATTCTTGTTTTGGGGTACAGAGCAGCACACTGATCCGAAAGGTTCCGTCTGTATTTTCAATTTCTGTGATGCCCTGATACTTTCGGGAAATGGCTTCAATGTTTCGCAGACCGATGCCCTTTTCAATGGGGCGGCTTACGGCGACAGAATTGGTGGATTCAATGACCAAAAAATTGGCTCTTACCTTTGTTGTGATGCTCAGCACTCGTTTGGATTGCTCCACCTGCATACACGCTGTGATTGCATTGTCCAGAATATTGGAAAAGACAACGCATAGATCCAGATCCTCTATGTGAAAATGCGGGGGAATCTGCACGCTGCAATCCACCCGAATTTCACAGTACCGGGCATGGCCCAACTTTTCTTTGAGGAGGGTATCCAAAATCAGATTACCCGTAGAAACGGGAATCGTAAGCGAGCTGCAACCGGCTTGCAGGGCCACGGCATACTGTTCTGCGGCCCCATACTTTGCTTCCTGTATCAGACCGGATAAAACCAGCAGATGGTTTTTGATATCATGCTGAAAGGCGGAATATTGCGCATCGCGTGTTTTTGCTTCTTCCAGATAAGTTTGCTGTGCAGCCAGCTGACGTGTGAGCAGTGCCACTGCGGTTTCCTGCTCTGTCAGCCGGATTACCTTACAAACAATCTCAATCATGATGAAAAATACAACGGCTGCACCGGACAACAGAAGCAGTGCCGTGAAGCTGCCATCCCTGCGAAACGAGAACAGGTATTGCGCAAAACTCGGGCTGTCCAGCCGCAGACCATACCGAATGGTCAGCACCATCAGCGCACCGGGCAGCAACAGCGCATACAGATAGGGAGAGATGGAGTTTTGCAGCGAAAATGCAACTCTCTTTTGTATCCACACCAGCAAAAGCAGGAACAGAATATCCAAAGACAGAGAAAGAACAATTTGCACCAATGTCCCATCGAAAGGCAGGTTCCAGTGGGCGGCGGCGTATGCGGTCAGCACAGCTGTGAATCCCTCTGCAAAGGTGCGCAGTGTGAACAAAATCGACATCGGTGCCAGCAAATCCGTCCATCGGATTTTGATAAAAACTACGGCGTAAACCATCCACAAGGGAATCTCCAGCCAAAAGGTACCGGGAATCTGCCAGCGGGTGACGGCAGCCGTGAGAACGATAGTGACGGCCAATAAGATGGGGATGTGCTTTTTTCCGTCTGTCTGAGTGATGGAGAGGAAAAAATCAATTGAAAAATATGCAAGAATTCCATTTGATACCATCCACCAAAGGTACAACGTGACCGGCAAGGTTATTCCCACCTCCTGCACGATTCCAAAAGCCGCATAGTGAACTCCTGTTGTTTTCTACGAGAAATAAAAACCTTGCTTCCTCCAACCAGCAAGGCTATCCCCGGTTCCTTATCCACAACATAGTCAAGATTTACAAGATAACTTCTATGACAGCGGAAAAAGCGCTTGTCCAGCTCCGGCTCTAAAGAATCCAGCGTACCGGAATAGCTGTACCGGTCGGATAAAGTATGAATGATGGTCTGGTGGTTGAATACTTCACAATACGTAATATCTTTGATTCTTACTTTGGACACACTGGCTCTCTTCGTGAGAATCATTGTCTTTTCATCGTCAGAAACGGCCCGGTTCCATGCCTTATCCATGGCAGAAAAAAGTTTGCTCTGGTCGATAGGCTTCTCAAGATACTGTATTGCATCCACATCGAAGGCTTGGAATACATATTCCGGATATGCAGTGATAAAGATGACTTGACTATTGCATCCAGCCTCCCGGAGTCTTTTCATCGTGTCCATTCCATTTTTCCCGGAAAGCTGAATGTCCATCAAGATAATATCCGGAATAATGCCGGAGCATGAAAGTTCCTCTCCGCTGGAATACAGTATAATGGCAGCCTTCCGTGCCTTCTGCTCGAGATATTGTTGCACTATATCCTGCAAGTGCGTGGCGAAATGGGTTTCGTCCTCACAAATTGCAATATTCATGTTTCATTTCCTCCTGTGTGTGTTATTTTACCACACTATGCAGTGGCTTTCCATTTTCTGCTTGCGAGTTTTGGATTTAGTGCTATACTAAAATTGAAATTAATCATTATCGACGAGCAGAATTCTGTAGGTTTTGTCAATGATAGGGGGATGTAAGATGAAATGTGTACAGTGCGGCGCAGAAATGAAGGATGGTGCAAAGTTTTGCCAGGCTTGTGGTGCAAAACAGGATGTGCCGACAGAAGAGAAGCGATTTTGCAAGTCCTGTGGTGCGCCGCTGAAGCCCGGCGCCGCATTTTGCACTGCTTGTGGCGCGAAAATAACGTCCGAACCGCAGCAAAAACCGGAAAAAGAGACAGCCGGGCAGCCCTCTGCTCCTGCTGCACCCATGCCGGTGCATGCGGAAACAACAGTGCCGCAGCAACCGGCGCCCAAGAAGAAAGGGTACCTGCCGGTTATTATTATTGTGGCCGTGCTGCTGTGTGCCGGTATTGTAGCTGTTGCTCTGAAATTTACGGTATTTTCTGCACCGACGGATGAAAAGACGGCGGAGAATACATCGGATACGTCTGTAGAGCAGGAAACAAAACAAATAAAAGAAGTGGATTCCGAACAGATTGACAGCAGTGATGCGGATATGGTCGCAGATGACGAGGTTTCCCTGCAGGGTACGGTGAAAATATCCACAGATAACCGGCTGTTTTTGGAGTGGAGTGAACCGATGTCCATTTTGCTGAAAGAGGATGACGGTGAATTTGTGAAACTAAATGACGTAAGCTCCGCATATTTGCAGAATGATGGTGTGGATAGCAGCTTGTGGAGTGAGCTTCCGCTGGAGCAGAAAGTTCTTGTCACGGGAGAATTGGAGCTGGACGGCAGTCAGCTGATTCTGAAAGCGAATCGGATGACCGATCCGAACGGGAACGCAATTGTGACCGAGGCAGAGGAAGCAGTATCCGAAGAAATTCTGCCGGAAAGCGATTCCCGTCTGCTGACGCAGAAGGATGTGGAAGGGCTGAGCTTGCAGCAAATCAACTATGCCAAAAATGAAATCTATGCGCGTCATGGCAGAAAATTTGCATCCAAGGAGCTTCAAAATTACTTTAACGCGCAGTCGTGGTACCACGGGACCGTAGACGCGGCGAATTTTAAAGAAAGCGTATTGAGTGATGTGGAGAAGAAGAATGCGGAATTTCTTGCGGAGGTTGAGTTCAGCATTGCGCCGAATGGATATCAGCTGGATCAGTAAAGCGGGATGGACTTGCATTGCGACGCTTCTGGTGACGGTGTTTTTCACCGGATGCACCGGAGCACAGCAGCCGACGACCGAGCAGGAAACCATTCCGGAGGTAACGGTTGAGCAGCCGCAGGAAAAAACACAGCCGGACAAAAAAGATTTCCTGATTGCGATTGATCCCGGACATCAATCCTGGGAGATTGATATGAGCGCAACCGAACCGAATGCACCCGGATCTTCTGTGATGAAAGCAAAAGCGACCACGGGGACAATGGGAACCTTTTCCGGGACCTATGAGTATGATCTGAATCTGGATATCTCATTACGGCTGCGGGAGCTGTTGAAGCAGCAAGGCTTCTCTACCCTGCTCACGCGGGAGGACAATGAAACCGCAATCAGCAATGCAGAACGGGCGACGATGGCAAACGATGCCGGCGCGGATATACTTTTACGCATTCATGCCAACGGTAGTGAGAATCCTGAGGCAAGCGGCGCGCTGGCACTGGTCCCTTCCGCAGAGAATACGTATGTCGGCAATTTATCGAAGCAAAGCACCAATCTGGCGCAAACGATTCTGCAATCCTATTGCGATGCAACCGGGATAGAAAATCTAGGTGTTCAATATAATGATACAATGACCGGTATCAATTGGAGCGCACAGCCGGTGGTCATTCTGGAAATGGGCTTTATGACAAATGAGCACGATGACCTGTCAATGGCGCAGGATGCGTTTCGTCAGACAATGGCGGAGGGGATTGCAGAGGGAGTGAAAACGTATTTTGAAACGGTGGAATAGGCTGGCATGCTGCGCGCTGACCATGCTTTTGTTATCTGCATGCACACAGCCGGAGGATGCAGCCGAAAAAAATGCGGATTCTGCTGTGGATACTGTGGATATCATCCCGCCTGTTGAAGCCATCCCATCGGAAAAGGAAATTGTCCAGTTATCCCAAGACAAAGAGCTGACCGCTTTGCTGCAATCCCTTGCCGATGATGCGGCACAGACAGGCGGCGTATGGGCGGTCGCAGTGCAGCGTGCAAACGACGAGCAGTGCTATGCCGTCAACAGCAAGCCGATGCAGTCTGCCAGTTTGATTAAACTATTTGTAGCCGCGACGGTCGAAGAAAATCCGGATTCGGTTGCGGGATGGGAACAGTACAGCGGAGAAACAGCGGATTTGTTGTTCCATATGCTCTCGGAAAGCGACAATGAGGCGACCAATACGCTTGTAAACCGTCTTGGAAACGGAAATGCCGAAGCGGGTATGGCGCTGGTGAATGCATATTGCACGAAATACGGCTATCAGGATACTTCTATGGGGCGTCTGATGCTGGATTTCCATGCGGATGCAGATAACTTCACATCGGTGGAAGATTGCTGTGCGTTTCTGCAATCGCTGTTGTCCGGTCAAACAGCGGGAGCCGATGCGATTCTGGATGCATTAAAGCAGCAGACAAGGACAGAAAAAATCCCTGCCGGTGTTCCGGAAGGGGTTGAAACCGCTAATAAAACCGGAGAACTGGATACAGTGGAAAATGATGCGGCGATTGTCTGGAGTGGGGATTCTCCGTACATCCTTTGTGTAATGTCGCAAGATATTGCGGATACAAGCGCGGCAAGAAGTCATATCGTTGCGATTTCACAGCAGGTCTACCAGTATCTTTCCGGTTTGCAGGCGGATCAATAAAGAGGGTTTTGACAGAATTTGAGGGTTGGAAAAAAGATTGGAGGATAAACAGATGTATTGTGGAAATTGCGGAACAAAAAACGATGATACGGCTGCCTTCTGTCAGGCGTGCGGCTCACCGTTGACAGCAGCGCCAGGGGCCAACGCAGGAGCGGCGGCGATGTCGCAAAGACAGGCCGACAGAAAAAAGGGAATCATCGCGGTGGTTGCCGCCGTTGTGGTGATTGCACTGGTGGGCTGGCTGCTGTTCGGCGGAAGAGGCTATAAGGCTACCGTGGAAAAGTTTTTCGAAGCCTGCATGGATGAAGATGTGCAGGGTGTGTTTGAACTGATACCCAACGATGTGATAAAAAGCACAATGGAGTCACGAGGCTATGATAAGGGGGATATGCAGAACTTTGTAAATCAGACAGAGAATGAGTTAAAGGGTATGCTGGCACTCGGCGGCGTAATTACAGGCGATATGGATTTGGATGTTGATATCACCGGAGATACCGATATCACAGGAGAACAATTGAAAACATTGCAGGCAGAGTATAAAGACGAATACAATGTGAAGGTGAAAAAGGCCAAAATTGTAAATGTAAATGTTTCGCTTGATTCCAGTATTTTTTCAGGGGCGCAGGATTTGGAAATTCCTGTAATAAAAGTCGGTCGTTCCTGGTATTTAGATGTAAACTCGCTTTGATAACCAGCAGAGAAATCATAGATAAAAGTATAGGGGGATAAATAAAATGGCTTTTTTTGATAATTTGGGAAGAAAGCTGACTTCAGTCAGTCAGTCGGCAGTACAAAAGACGAAAGATGTTGCGGATATTGCAAAAATCAATGCAGAGATTTCCGAGCTGGAACGCACGGCAAATAATCTGTACTATCAGATTGGCAAGCTGTATGTTGCAAAACACGCGGCAGATTATGAAAGCGATTTTTCCGGCATGATTGGTTCGGTAATCGAGTCGGAAAGAAAAATAGCCGAGTGCAGGCAGAAAATTCAGGATATCAAAGGTGTGGTTCGTTGCGAGAAATGCGGTGCGGATATTCCGGCCGGTGCGGCATTTTGCAGTTTCTGCGGCGCACCGACACCCAAAAATACGGCATCGGTCAATACGCAAAATTTGGAGAAATGTCCAAGCTGCGGCGCAATGATCCCTCAGGGTGTGCGCTTTTGCACTGCATGCGGCAAACCGATGCTGCGGGACGCCGTGCCGCCTGTACAGGAAGCACCTGCTGACGAGCAGGCATCGGCGCCTTCGATGGAGCAAACGCCGGCTGCAGAAGAATCAACTGCTAAAATCTGCCCGGCCTGCGGCGCTGCCAATGAGGCAGACTGCGCCTTTTGCACAGAATGCGGGCATAAGCTATAATGCACGGCATATTTAGACATACAAGGGCGATTTGTTAGATATAAATAAGCATGTCAGGAATGGGATGGCGTTAAGCCATCCCATTTTTTATGGAATGAAGTTAAGGAGATGTATGCGAGGTATTCCCAATATATTACATAAAAGATATTGATTGAAAAAATGCAAGAAATTAACATATGATAATGCTTCATTTTGCTTTTGGATATATAATCTTATTGTAATAAATGTCAAAATAGGGGGATTTGAGAACAAGATTATTAAAACATCTTATAAAAATGTATTACATCTATCAGAGCAAACACTGCTAGAACGTTTTGTTGATAATACAAAGCGTCTTCATTTGAAGAGAGGCGATTTGCTCATTCGTGAGGGGAAATGCAGGACAATTTCATTTTTCTTTTAATATGTTGTGCCAACATACTGCGATGGAATGGTATCAATAGTTTCTTGAAGAATATGAAATAAGGAATAAGGATATTGCATCATTTCTCGGGATGATGCCTGTTACATTAAGCCGATTGAGAGGTGTTTAGCGCGCACAAGCTGAGAACTTGTGTTTTTGAGAAAAATAAGTGCTTTTTGATTGGGGGATAAAATAATGTTTTGCTGGAAATGCGGTAAGGAAGTCTCCCCTGATTCCAAGTTCTGCGAATATTGCGGAAGTGCATTGGATCAAGGCCAAAGGGACCATTCGACGGCAACCCAGCCGAAAAAAGAAAGGCATCATAAAAAGGGAATTGCCTGTGTGATAGTTGCTTTGCTCGTCATAGCAATAGGTGTGGGAGGTTTTTGGGGAATTAAAAATTTGTTGGATAATCAAAATCAAGATGTGAATGTAATTTCCTCTTTTCAAGATATAGGTTTTGATACACCTGAGGAACTTGCTGCGGCATTTACCTCTGCTATCCAAACGCAGGATTTTGAAAAAGCGTTGACCTATTTTGATATTGTCAATGCCTCGCAAAGCAATGTTGCTATTGCTATAGAGCGTTCGGGTATTTATTCGGTAATAGATGCCAGCAATTGGGGGCGGCTTCCCACGGAGCATGAATCGTATGAATCATATATACCGTTAAACATGGTTGGCCGATTAGCTTGTGGGCAAAGGGAAATGATTTCCTTCCTATTCGATCTCTTGATGGGGGACAGTAATTTTGCTGAATTACGGGATATAGCGGATTCGAAAATGGCAGCAATGTCTACCAGTGATAATCCGTCAGGAGCAGCTACATATGCGGATCTTTTCACGGCACTCGATCCGTCGCAGTTGTCAACACTGAACTTCGTAGAATTGATTTATGTGAATCCTGAGGCTCAGGATGATGAGAGCAATCGCCAAAATATTGCAAAGCTATGCGAACAGTATATGTGTGATGATATAGCTGATTATTATATCATTTATACACTAAATGATCAGTATTATTGCGGCAGTATGCGTCTGCATCATTATGAGGATGGTTGGAAAATCTTTTCGCTGTCTGCCGCATTATCCGGTATGGGAAGCGGCGAAGCAATTCCTATATCCAGACAAGAGTATCTGGATCTTGTACAGACCCATAAATTAGAGCAATAAATATCACTGTTTTTAATATAATTTTTCATATTCATCCAAGAGCAATAATCGATGTTTTAAAGAAAAACGGTTTGTTTTGGTGGGAGGTTTAAAAATGTTCTGTGGAAATTGTGGAGCAAAAAACGAAGAGAATGCGACGTTCTGTCATGCGTGTGGCGCTCCGCTCACGACAACAGAGAAAAAAATTGATGGATTAGGACAAACAATGATAGGACAAAAACAGACAAACATTAAGGCAATCTTTTCAATTGTTGCCGTGGTGGTCGTGGTTGCATTGATAGGATTCTGGCTATTTGGAGGAAGAAGCTATGAGAAAACCATTGACAAATATTTTGATGCAAGCATGAACGGAGATGTTAATGCGATTCTTGATCTTTTACCGCCGGGCATGATGGAAAAAGCCATGGAACAGCAAGGATACAGCGATCAGGATATGGAAGAGTTTATTGATCAGGCCGAAAGCGAATTGCAAAGCCAAATATCTTCACTTGATACAATGATGGGTGAAAACTGGAAATTAGACTGTGAGGTTTTGTCGGATACGGATATCACTGGGGATGAACTGCTGGATATTCAGAATGTATACAATGAATACGCGGTTAAAGTGAAAGCTGCAAAAACAGTAGATGTTACTGTTTCTATAAAATTTGGAGAACAGGAAAGAAGACAGGATATGGAAATGACGGTTGTGAAGGTGGGACGGTCGTGGTATTTGGATATGGATAGTTTGGGCAGTTTACTCTAATTTGCAAATATATAAATATGGGGGAGAATATAAGAAATGGCGTTCTTTGATGATTTAAGCAGAAAGCTGACCTCAGTCAGCCAAACGGCTGTACAAAAGACAAAAGATGTTGCGGATATAGCAAAGATCAATTCCGAAATTTCCGATCTGCAGCGAACAGCAAACAATCTGTATTACGAAATTGGGAAATTATATGTGGCAAAACATGCAGCAAGCTGTGAAAGTGATTTTGCCGGAATGATTGGTTCGGTTTTAGACGCAGAAAATAAAATTTCAGAACGCAGACAGCGAATTCAAGACATTAAAGGTGTAATCCGCTGTGAAAAATGCGGTGCGGAGCTGCCTTCCGGTGCAGCATTTTGCAGTTCTTGCGGTGCATCGATCCCCCAAAATACAGTTGCTGTTGACCATACAGATATGGAAAAGTGCGCAAACTGTGGGGCTATGGTACAGAAAGGAATGCGATTTTGCACGGTATGCGGTAAACCAATGAATCAGCAAATGCCATCCCAGAACGAAGACCAAGACGAAAACGAGGTTGAAGCTGCGGAAAGAACTTGTCCCAACTGTGGTGCAAAAATAGAGAACAACGAAACTTTTTGTACAGAGTGCGGAGCAAAATTATAATCTTTAACAGCGGCTGCTATCAAGGGCTGCAATCGACACAAAAGGCATCTATATCAAAATGCAAAGCAAAATATAAAAATAATCTTATAGATTGTTCAGTATGCGATATATGGAACGATGGAATACCGTATTTTGGACATAATATTTCTCTTGTCTTGAAAGTTACCGCTAAATGATGATACATGCCATAGGTGTTGTTCTGCAGTGGGTTGATAGAAATAAGATGAGATAGTAGAAAGGGGCAGCGGATGAGTATGTTTATCCACTGCCTCTTAGCACTTAGTCAAGTATTTGAATGGATGCAATGCAAAAGTAAAAATGGGTGTTGTTTAATATGAAAAGGGGGAGAATATGGGAAAGTTTTGCGGAAAATGCGGTTCGAAGCTGGATGAAAAAACCGGATTATGTCCGAACTGCGATGCGGATAAATTAAACAGCCAGCAAAAGCCAGCTGAAGATTCAGCTGAAAATGGCAGTCAGGAGCAGAAACAGCAAGAGCCTTCCAGTACGCCGCCTGATACTTACCATGATGAAGAAAACAAAAAATCCGATAAAAAGACAAAGAAAAAGGTAAAGTCGGTACAGAAGGAAAACAGTCACAAGACAGGTGGACCTTTGCGCAGAATATTGGTGGTTTTGGTCCTTTTACTGGTTCTTGCTATTGGTACGACAGGGCTACTTGCCTATTGTGGAATGGTGAATATTCCAATATTTACTAATTTATTCGATCAAATGGGCGCAGGAAACACTTCGGCGGATATAGAAAAGGATATTCCTGAAACCGATACAAGCGGATTTGTATTTTATGATTCATCAAAAGAAAATGTTGTTACGGACGCAGGAATGACTTTTGTTAATAATGAGATTTTGGTCACGCTACGCGACGAACAGTTTCGAGCCGATTTGGAGAAATATCTTTCCTCTGTAGGCGGTGAAATTGTAGGTGAAATTCCCGAACTGAGAGAGTATCAGATCTTATTGGATCAGCCTATGTCATACAATGCGTTGACTGATTTGGTGCATGATCTGGAGAGCCTTGATTGGGTTCGGTCCGCAACACCCAATTATGTGATAGATTTAAACGCAGATTATATACCAAACGATAAAAAATGGAAGAATCAATGGAGTGATATTCCGGAAGGTCAGAATTGGGGAGTTGAGGCGATTGATGTTCCGGACGCATGGGAATATAAAGACCAGTTAGGCACGGTTAATATAGGAATATTTGATAATGTGTTTGACGTCTTTCATGAAGATTTGAATTTTTCGGAGCAGCCTCTGGGAAATACGTTGGCTGTTAATGCCATAACAAACTGGAAGGAAAAATACAGTCACGGAACGCATACGGCTGGCACTGCTGCAGCTATTTTCGATAATAAGAAAGGTATAGCGGGAATTTCAGTAAAGACAAATTTGTATGGAGCTTCTTCCAACGGCATTGGCGAAACGGTTAAGGGTTCGCTTCAGAATATTCGGATAGCCTTGTATTACCTGATTGGCATGAAGGATTGCTCTGTCGTAAATATGAGCCTTGGTGCCGATGTGCTCACATTTAACGCCTCCCGTGAATGCCGTGCGGCAGAAAAGCAGTTAGACGAATTTGCAAGCGGTATTGCGGATTGTTTGCGCTTATTAATCGACAGTGGGCACCAATTTGTAATATGTAAATCGGCAGGAAATCAAAATGCGGATGGCGGATATCAATATTTTCTAAAAGATACGGCTGATTCTGTCAATGCTTACGATTATCTGTCTTACAGCGAGTATTGTGACTATTTGAAGGGAGAAGGCACTGCATATCATGAAAAAGCCTTTTCACGCTACAAAGACAAGAAGGCTGAAATAGAAGAACGATTGATAAGCGGAAATGTGGACGCGAAATATGACATTTTAGGTGCAATTACCGATGAAAAAGTACGGAATAGAATTCTTATTGTTGGCGCTGTAGAAAATTTGGGCAGCCACAAAGAGGGCGGATTTTTATTCTTTGGCGGAACCGAAGTACATGATGGATATGCGATAGCTGATTACAGCCAATGTGGTGAAGCCGTAGACATATTGGCGCCGGGAGGAAACTATAACGAAAAAGGAGAGGCTGTGGCGGGGATTGCAATCCACAGTACGTTTAAAAACGGTTATGGATATATGTGCGGAACCTCTATGGCAGCGCCGCATGTTGCCGGTGTCGCGGGGCTGGTTTTTGCAGCGAACCCCGATTTGAGGGGAGAAGATGTCAAAAGAATACTATGTGATTCAGCTGTTGGCTCATATGGAGAAGAAAAATACGGCTTACTCAATGCAAATAATGCTGTTCAGGCGGCGCTGCATTATACGCCGCAAAATATAGAAGCCGGACAATTTGAGTTATCCGAGGTTCCGGATGAAGCGGTTGAATTTAACGGCCATTACTATTATGCCTATCCGGCCTCTGCCGCAGCCAACTGGGAATTGGCCCAGCAATACTGCGAGGAAAAGAATGGTTATCTGGCAACGATCACTTCGCAGGAGGAAAACGATTTTCTTTACTCTTATATCCATCAAAAAGGGTTTGACCAAGCGTATTTTGGTTTATCCGGCGGTCAGCAGGAGGACGGATGGAAATGGGCAAACGGAGAGGAGCTGGAATACACAAACTGGGAATCCGACAATAGCAAAAGTGGAAACTATGCTTTACTGTATTCCGAGCGTGCGAAGGACATGGTAAAAAGTGCGCAGTCGTCCTCTGAGCTGACGGAAGAAACAACCACTTATTCCGTTGACCAGATAATGGATGGCGATTTCAGCACTGCATGGGCAGATGGTGTGGATGGACAGGGTATCGGTGAATCCATTTCCCTGATTTTTGACCAGACGTATTTGTTAAGCGGTTTTGAAATCAATGCCGGATTCCAAAAAAACAATGACCTGTATTGGAAAAATTCGAGGCCGGAAACAATTACGATAGAATATCCGGACGGTTCCAGTGAGCAGTGCATATTGCAGGATATCAACGATAAGCAGACAGTATATCTCCAGAATCCTGTCGAGACAGACCGCCTTACCATTCGCATTGATTCGGTATATGAGGGCACGAAATATCAGGATACTGCGATATCGGAGCTGACGCCAATCGCATATAAACAGGATGGAGGCACCTGGGAAACCGGCAATTTCACCGGCGCTGCGGAAAGTGACACAACCGCGTTCCTCTGCGAATGGGGAGAATATCAGTTGAACGCTGACAATGCAGGACGCACGACTTCGGAGGAACGCGACATTGTCCTCGTGCTTGACATATCCGGAAGTATGGCAGGAACGCCGCTCGAGGAAACCAAGAAAGCTGCCAGCAGTTTTATTGATACGGTTTTGGAAGAGGACGCCAGCATTGGTATTGTGACGTATGCGGCAGATGCAGAGATGGTGTCGGATTTTTCTGTTGAGAACAGTCACCTGCAGGGAATTGTTGAGGAGATTTCTTCCGGAGGTGGAACAAACATTGAAGCGGGATTGGCCAAAGCACAGTCCATGCTTAACAGCAGCAACGCCAAACAAAAAATTATAGCCCTGATGAGTGATGGAGAACCGAACGAAGGCAAAGTTGGCGAGGAATTGATTGCCTATGCAGACCAAATCAAACAATCAGACATCACGATTTATACTTTGGGATTTTTCGAGAGTCTGGGAGATAAATCTGCTGCACAGGCCCTAATGGAGCAAATTGCAAGTGATGGCTGCCATTATGAAGTTGAAAATGCGGACAATCTGGTGTTCTTCTTCGGAGATATTGCCGACCAGATTAACGGACAAAAGTATATTTATATCCGTATTGCCTGTCCGGTGGATGTATCGGTCAGCTATCAGGGAGAAACCTTGGATTCCAGTGAAGAAAACCTCCAGACAAGGACAGCATTCGGTTCGCTGACGTTTGAAGAAAGCGAGGAAGAACAGGAAGAGCAGGCGGATGCCCAACAAGGTTCGGACAATCGAATCAAGACGCTGCGACTGAAAGACGGAGTGCAATATGATATCCGTATTCAAGGAACCGGCCTTGGGAAAATGAATTATACCATCGGTTTTATGGATGAAAATGGAGATTACAGCGATTTGAGAAATTTTGAGGATATCAGAATCAATCGCAGTACCATCATTGATACCGTTGCGGCCAATACGGATACAACCGAACTCAAGGTTGATGAGGATGGAGATGGAAAATATGATTTGAAATACCGTGCCAAGGCAAACGAAACCGGTGAAATCGTGGACTATACGCTTGTGATTTATGGTGTGCTTGCCGCTGTTGCAGTTATTCTGGTGGGAATAGGCGTATTTATGCTGAAACGGCGGGCGAAAAAGAGGATGGACCGTCAGTAAGACTGTCAAAATTGCGTAATTGTTTCCTTTTTCTTTTATGCATATGCAGTCGGTCAGTAAGCAATGACAAGAAAAGAAAGGAGAGAAAACCATGAAGCAAAAAATCTTGTTGTCTATATGCCTGATGCTGGCTTTATTCAATGGAACAGTGAGCGCAGCAGGCGCTTTCCCCTTTACAGACGTTCCATCCAGTCACTGGTCCAGAGAGTCAGTGGAATACGTCTATGAAAATGGATTGATGAACGGGGAAAGCGATACTGCGTTCCGTCCTGACGGAAGTCTCACCCGCGCAATGTTTGTCACGATTTTGGGCCGAATGGCTGGGGTAGGTCAGGATACCTATCCCGGCAGTTCGTTCAGCGATGTGCGGACCGGACAATGGTACAGCTCCTATGTGGCTTGGGCAGCCCGGACAGGGGTAACAGACGGCACAGGCGATGGGAAATTCTCTCCGGATGATGCCGTCACCCGAGAACAAATGGCGGCTATGATCGCTCGGTATGTAAACAGCGCGGGTTTTTCTCTCCCGGAGGCCGGCAATCCAGCTGCATTTTTCACGGATAAAGCGTATATTTCCTCTTGGGCGCAAGAGGGCGTGGAACTGATGCGCCGGACAGGCATCCTCACGGGCTATGAGGACGGTTCTTTCCAGCCGCAGGAAACCGCAAATCGCGCCGAAGCAGCCACGATGTTCATGCGTCTGGACAGAGCTGTGGAACAGAAGTCAGGTTCTGAGCTTACTACAAAAAGCCTAATGGAATATTTCTCCACAACAGATGAAATAGAGCAGGCAGGACAGCCCTATCTGAACAGCGAAGGATATGTTTCTATTTCCGATATTGATGAGCTGCTGGATGCTGTTGAGGCTGAGGTGAAGCATCAACAAGCTCTCGGTACCATTTCTGATTATGAAAGAGAGGAGCAGACCATATGGATACAGTTAGCCAGCGGAATCCAATATGTGTACTTAGCTCCGCTGGAAAACACCAGTAGTATCGGTCAGGGAGTACATCTGTCTATACTGACCTATGAACCGTTTAGCCGCTGGTGGGAAACGGAAAGACCAGGAAAAAATCAGGATGTGAACGGAGAGGCTGCAACAGACGGCGTGGCAAAAGAAATTGCAGCTGCCTTTGAAAATTATTCCTTCACAAAAAACTATGATGATGCCGCAGTGACTTTGGACAGTATAGAAAGCATGTCGGAAAATCAGATAATTTTGTGGGATGGTCACGGTGATTTTACCAGCAAAACGCACGCATTGATCGCGCTGGGAGAGCAGCTGGATGAAGAAGCATTTCTTCTAAATCCGATTTACTATCTGCAAAATATGGAACATACTGCGGATTATCTGTCCGGAAGAATCATTTGCACCAATATGGAAGACCGGATTGCCATCGGCAGTAAGTACATAGAAAAATATGTATCGAGCCTGGATGGATCGTTGATATATCTTGGCGCTTGCGCAACAGGAAAGGATTCTGTATTGGCCAATGCGTTTTTAAACAAAGGCGCTACTGCGGTTGTAGCCAATTCGGATACCGTTTTAACAGACTATACACAGGCTATGCAGCGAGAGATCATGTCCTGTATGACCAAAATCAATACCAAAACGAATCAGTACTATACCTTAAGTGAAGCATTAAGCTACGCACAGGAGAAATTCGGGGATCATGATAGTTATTTGGGCGCGCGTGTTGTAATTTTTGGCGGAAACAAAGCACAAAATTACCGTTTAGGAGATAATCGTGTAGCGGCGCTGGCGGATTTGGCAGGTACTTATGAAGGCTCCTATTATGCCACGCAAGGAGAAACCGGATTGACCTTAACCATCTATGAAGAAAGCGGAAACTACCGTGCGCTGTTTGATTTTTATAATCTGCCTGGTCATACAAACGCCAAGGAAGGATCCTATACCATGGATGTTTCGCTGACGGATAGAGGTACTTTCCGTTTTGATGCGGATCAATGGATTGAGCATCCGTCCGGTTATAGTTTATTGGATCTGGAGGGCACTTTGCGCGGTGAGGTTTTATCAGGGGATTCACCTACTCCTTTTACAGTCACGAAAACCGATCAGCAAGCAACGGATATGGGATGGAAGCAGGCGTATCGGGACTATATTGTGCAGGATATCGAGAAAACCGCTGGTAACGGCAGCACAACGAGTCTTATGGATGAGGCACGCTATTTCTTGTTTGATGCCAACGGAGACAACACCCCGGAACTTTGGATTGACTATATGTTCACCTACGCAGGGAATCGGCTGTGTACATTTTCCAATGGAAAAGTACAGGAGTTGAATAGCTATGTTGCCGGAATTTCATATTTACCTGGAGAGGGACTGTTTTTAGCCTCTGGAGGGCATATGGGATATTTCTACGATGCAGTTTACCGCTTGGAAGAAGGCAGCTTCCAGACAGTGGTTCGCGGGGATTTTCAGATAGTAGATGACAGCGGAGCGTCTGTTCCGGAAAATGAATATCGTTATACTTGGAACGGTCAGACCGTAGCAAAGCAAGATTATGAGAAAAATCTCCGGAATGCTTTTGAAACAAGTCGCGCGGTCGCTCTTTATGACAGCCAAGAGGGACAAACATATGCAGACATACTCAAACAACTGAATACCTGAAAAAGTATTTGCAATTGTCAACAAAGTAAATTATAGTAACAGTATCAAGGTATCTTTTTCAAGATGGCATTGTGCAGAGGAGAATATTATGTGGAGAAAAATATCTATTGCAGCGGCATTCAGTCTGTTAACCCTCATTTCTTTTGCAGGCGCAGCGGAAACAGCCGAACTTTCTCAAAATACGATTTTAGTAGATGGTGAAGCACAGAATGTTTCTGCATACATGATACAGGGAAATAATTATTTCAAACTTCGGGATTTTGCGGCACTGGTAAACGGAACAGAAAAACAGTTTCAGGTCGAGTGGGATAACGCAAGTCAAGCGATCCGCATGACATCGGAAATGCCGTATACCATGGTTGGCGGTGAGTTATCCAACAGCAATATCCAAAGCCAGAAAGCGTATGAGGCTACAAGTGCAATTTATTTGGATGGAGAGCAGATTGCATTTACTGGTTACAGCATAGCAGGAAATAACTATTTTAAGCTTCGTGATATGGCAAAGCGTTTTAATATTGGCGTTGAATATGATAATCAAACCGGTCAGGTGCAAATTTCAACAGACCAATCCTATACAAAAACCGCGGCGGAAAACGAAGCAAGCAAAAGAGCGCAGGCTTATTTATCAGTAATAGATAAATTAACTGCTCAATATGGTGAAATGAGAAAACTCAGTGGAGGGAAAGCAGTAAGCGGCTTAGTGACTGTAATGCTGGTTGACTTCGATTCTGATGGGAATCCGGAGCTGGTATGTGGTTATGCAGATGATGATCTCAATGAAAGAGGTCGAAATTTGAATAGCTATCTATCTGTTTATCATTGGAACGGCTCATCGGCAGAAAAAATAACAAATCAACGGGCAGCATATTTGTTTAGTGGAAATGGCGATCCGACTTACTTTTCTTATGGGTCGATTGAACTGTACGAAGAAAATGGAAAAATTTACAGCTATACCAGCAGTATCGGTGACTGGGCACTGATACAAGCCAATTCTGGAGACCGGCACTGGGCAGAGAAATTGCAAACCGTGCAGAATGGTAAATGGGTTGATGCTCTTAGCGTTGATTGTACGATAAAATGGATGACCAATCCGATTGGCGAACTGTTTACCATGCAGGACAATATGACGGGAGCAACTTATCAATTCATGGGAAAAACCGTGCTGAGCGGAAATCAAGAGCAGGCCAACGCACTGGACAATCGGTTGGAATCTATCAAATCAAATCTGAAGACATATGCAATCGATCCTCCGATGCAGAAATTTAATACTTTGCACTATGAAAATACACCATCAGTAAAAGAAACGGTGCTTTTGCTCCAACTGCAAGCCTTATAAGCTATTTATTTTTTAACATTGTTAAGGGATATTTACGGCTTATGCAATAAAAATAAAGATGTACAAAAACCCGCCAATTTGGCGGGTTTTTGTATTGAAAATGGAATTGGCCTTTTCTAAGGAACCGTAAGGATTATTCCACGCCCAATGCAGAAAGCGTATCTCGGAGGCGACGCCATTCATCAAGCAAAGCATTCCGTTTTTCTGTGCCTTCTCTTGTAATGCGATAGTATTTTCGAGTCGGCCCGCCTGAGGTCGCTCCGTTATATTGTTCGGTACAGCCTTCTTTGCATAATCCGCGGAGCAAAGCATAAATGGCACTCTCTTGTGTACCGGGAAAACTCTCGTGGATGCGGCGCAAGATTTCATAGCCATATAAATCTTCGGAAGACAGAATATGGAGCAGACACAACTCGATAAGGTCTTTCTTCAACATAAGGATATCCCCGCGCCAATGAGACCAGCGATTCCCATAACACCTAAGTTCGTCACATAAGGCACCCACCAACCGGCAGATACAGTGTCTAAAGACATATTTACCAAAAGCGCGAGCACAAGAACGCATTCCGCCAATATGGTTAAACCCATTATATACAGAGAACACCAACGACGGTCGGACAATCTGGCGTTTACAAGACCGAACAATCCAAAGATTGTCGCAACCGTGCCGGCCAGCAGCAGCGCCCAATAAGCTACTCTACCATACAGCCCGGGGGGAATAAACGCCCAAACTTTTAGGCTGAGGCCTGCCATAATTGCAGCAACAGCAATCACCAGAGCCAACAAGACCAGCAGCATGGGCAATAGTCTTTGCGGCAAGGGAGATTTTTGCTTCTCCCCCTGTTGGGAGCGAAACCAGATGAGTGCCCCTGCGCATCCCAAAATCAAAAGTATGTACATCCGTACCGTGGGATAATGGTTGAATTTTCCTCGCAAAAGAAAGAATTCTGACAATAGTAAACAAAACGCCAAGGCACAAAATAACACTAACCAACGATGATAAGCCTTTGGTTCGAATAGGAACTGGGCAGCTTGTGCCGGTTTGCCAAATTCCTGTATGGGAATCTCTTTATTTCCCCCGGAATACTCAGAAAACATCTCATTATAATCTGCGAGTACTGCATCCGCTTCGGATTTTGGCAGTTTCCAGCGTACAATGCGGGAAAACTTTTTCAGATACGTTTGCTTATCCATAGGATTCCTCCTTCCTACTACAAAAATATCTATTGTTAAAAATATAGTAGTTATGAAAATAGTATAGCATGAACAAGAACATGATGTCAATGTATCATACGCGTATATTCATGGGGAATTCCGCCAGTGCGGTAATTTCTGCAGGAAGAAATATTCATACCACCTCTGCAATACAGCGCATCGCAATCGTTTCACATCAGATGCAATTTTAAAAGGCCACACTGTGCTTTTTTGAGCACAGTGTGGCCTTTCACCGCAACAGCTGTATAAGGTCACTGATACTGGGTCCAGTCAGGGTTTTCTAACAGATGAGTCCATGTCTCGTAGAATTCATCCTTCGGGCTGTAGGCATGGGTATTGGTTGCTTCCTGTACAGCGAGATAATACCAGGCATCCTGCGGATTGTCCGGCCAGACATTCATATCAGGCGACAGATCACCAGCAGTCTCCGGCAGCCGATGCAGCACCCGGTTGACCATACTCATGGCCTCGGCCCGGGTGATGGGCTGATTGGGCCGGAAACTTCCGTCCTCATAACCAAGAATCCAGCCCAGCGAAGCGGCGCAGCCGATTTCCTCCCGCGCCCAGTGGTCCGCGATATCAGTAAAGCGGTTGACCGCAACGGCGCCGCTGCGGTCGAACCGGGCACAGATGGCAGCAAATTCCGCACGGGTGATGGGAGCGCTGCCGTCAAACAGCGTCTCGGTTCGGCCGTGGATAATGCCCAGATCGTACAGGGTGGAAACGGCTTGGTTAAACCAATCGGTTTTTGTCACATCCGTAAAGGGGTTGCTGTCCGTCATGGCTGCCGCCCGAACCTCCGGGTCCAGCAGGCGGAAGAAGATGGTCGCTACCTCGGCACGGGTGATATTGTCCAAAGGCCGCACCGTACCATCAGCATAGCCAATGACATAAGCGAAGTGATCCGTTCCATTGAGAATATCCGGCACAGCGGAAGGTTCCCAACCGGCGTAGACCGTGCAGTCTGCGTTCATGGTGACGGAGGACACAGGCTGGGTCAGGGCTGCATCCGCGTACCAACCGGTAAAACGGCAGCCTGCCCGCAAGGGCGTCTTGTCCAGAACGACTACGACGTTGGCCGCATATCGTTCGTCCTGATAGACGGTACCGCCGTTGGATTCATAGCGGAGGATATAATAGGCTGAGCTGGTGCCGCCGGTATTTCCACTGCTGCCACCGGTATTTCCACCGGTATCGCCACCCCCGGTATCGCCGGCGTCCGGTGTCGGCGCAGGCGGCGGTGTAGGCACATAATCCGGTTGCGAATCCGGCAGATCTTCCTCAGGCTGGTTCCAGTCGGTATCCGGCGGGGTCTCCCCTGTGACAGGAGCCTTAAAATAGATAGGAAGGATGTTGTCTCCATGTTCCGACACCACAACTGACGAGGCTGTATGCGTTTGATCCATGGCCAGTCCAGGCGTGCCGGCTTGCAGCAGATACTGCTCCGCATAGGGCGCAGCATACAAAATGGTACCTACCATGCTCTCCATGTCCTTGGTGTCTTGCAAAGTATACTTTTCCGAGGTATTGTCCCAAATGTAATAATCTACCCGGCAGGGTACATCGTAGGTTCCACCCCCGCCGGCCAGACCCAGATCTGTGCCGGCGTCGGCGTTGGCAACATAGTAGAAGTACAGATGGTTTTCCTCGGCTTCACTGGACAAGACCATTCTGGCCTGATATCCGTTCCGGGGAACGTATCCGGGGATCGGGGCGGCTATGGCCCGGATAGAACCGGTGATGGAACCGGTGGCGCTGCGGGAGCGGGTTGCCGACAGGGTGAAGGTGATGGCGTCGGCAAGGGAAATGGAGTCGTCCGCGGCAGTGCGGCCGTAATCCTCGCCGGTGTCCAGCACATAATGTACTGTGTAGGTGACAGCCTGATTACCCATAGGCGTATATACAAAGTCAAAGAGGGTGGGATCGTCCTCGGAACCGGTGATTATCTGTGTCAGACTGCCACAGGTGGGCAGGTAGGCGCTGACAAGTTGGGGTTCGAGGGTGACTGTGCTGCCAACGGCCAGACCCGATGCCGTTTCATCCTGACGGAGACGGTAGTAAACGACGCCGTTCACTTCCACGGTTTCCAGACCGTTGTGCGGATCCTGTGTGGTCAGATAGCGGACCACGTAGACACCGGTGTCTTGCTCAACCCAGTGGGCTGTGAGCGTGCGGCTGTCATTCATCACTTGGGAATCATCAAACAGAAACCGGTGCAGCACGCCGTCCTCATCGGCTTCATACCAGTCCTGAAACGCCAGACCATAATCGCTCACCGGCTGCTGAGACTGGCCCAGAACCCGGTTAATGGGCGTACCGTCGGTCACATCGTGGACAATATAAGATTGACCGCCGTTGTCGGCAGCCACTTCCACGGTGTAGCCTTGGGCACGGATGCTCTGAAGGACATCCTCTGGCAAGCTGCCGCCGGGGACCTCCAGGGTCAGGTCAAAGGTGGGTGAGTCCCATTTGGCGTAAGCCGTCATATGGATTTCCGAGGCGATGGTGTCCCAATCGATGGGAGTGGTGCATGCCGGGTCCTTGTACCAGCCGGCAAACAGGTGATCGTTGCCATACTGGCACACATAGGGCTGGTCCGGCTCGTAGTCATAAACAAAATCCGATGTTGCCAGCGTATCCTTCAGAGGCTTGCCGCTGACATAGTGGAAAATGACATCCTGGCGGGTCTCCGAACTGCCGACTGTGAGATTGGGGTTGTTTTCGTCATAGGTCAGTCTATAGTTATCATAAGTATAGAAGAAATACACATTCTCACCGTTGTAACAGCCGTATTGAAATGTCAGATTGGCAAAAGCCGGTGGATTCTGCGCTTTTGAGGTGTTGGTGGTGCGCACCTCCAGCTCCTGATACTCATAGAACTGTATCGATGCAATATCCTCCATCTCAGAGGGATGATCCGCAGTAATGGAAGTATTTCCATAGGCGTTTCCGTATACCAGCGGTGTGTCTGCATCCACCGCACCGGGAACGGCTTCAAACAGATAATGATGGATTTTATACTCGCCTTTATTTTCACCACCAGATCCCTTGCCGGAAACGGCGGCCCAATAGGCTGTTAGATGGTGTGCAACAGTAGGTTGAGCGGCATCAATGATCAACTCCGCGGACATGGTGGAGTAGATGCCCATGATATTCTTATTGGTGGATGGATTTTCGCGATTTTGAAAATAGGGACTTGCCGCATGGGTACCCCAAGTGAACAACTGGTATGTTTTCTTATCGGAAGCGACGATTTTCGTAATGGTTTCCTCACCGGCCACCGGCCACTGGTCACCGATAAAAGCACCGTATTTTTCCGTGATCTGATAGCAGGCTTCCGTATCGTTGCTGATGGTGTATACGCGGTCATTGATGGTCATCTGCACATCGTCAGCGCCGGATATCCAGGAGGTATAGCCGGTGGTCCAGTCGGATGGATCGCTTTTGTTGGTGGAATTTCCGCCAGTGGAAATCTGGTAGCTGCTGCCGTTCACCCTGCCAATATGAAACACCAGCGTATACTCCTTGCGATCGTAGTACGCATTGATGGTGGTGCTGCCGTCCCCGGCGGCGATGACGGTGGGGATGGCTTTGTCTCCGTCGTTAACCAGAGAGAAATATGCACCGTCGGTGATACCTGCAGCCTCCATCCCTTTGGGAGTTAAATAAGCGGCAATCTGCTCATATCCCACGACGGCTTCCGTGTCCACATCTACTCTCTGTATGGCAACAGGTGTATAGTCCTCGTCGTTTGCGTTTTCCATCCAATAGGTGATGGTGATGGTGGTGGTAGCCGGTGTCCAGTTGGCCTCCAGCACCAGATCGTATGCGGGCATCGTGGCGGGCAGCTCATCAAGGATATTGCCGTCGCTGTTGCGGTAGGTCCAACCGGTGAAGGTATAACCTGCGCGAACCGGAGTTGCCAACAGGTCATTGGCCGCGGCTTGACTGGTGGCCAGAGTCTGTCCGTAACGGAAGGCCACCGGCTCCTGCAGGTTTCCGCCATGAAGGGCATAGGTGACATAGTATACTTCCCGGTCGTAGTGCAAATCAATGACTGTGGAGCCGTTGGGGTTTACCGTATAGCTGCCGGCATACTTTCTGGAAACGGCGTTGAGGGAAAAGCCCTTGTATTCCTTGACCAGTCCCAATTCCTCCAGACTCACATGGGTGCTGCCGGAGTTCTGAACCGTCTCAAAATCCTCCTCCACCGGCTCATAACTGCGGGGATCGTCGGCGCCTTGCAGATAATAGTGAACCTGGAAAGATGCCGTTCCGTCGAACTCATAAACCACCGGAATGTTGATGCGCACCACACCGTTCTCATCGGTTTTATAGTTGTTGGTCTGCGTATCCCATTCCACGAACCACGCTGTCCGGCACAGTTCCAGGAATGACTCATCCAGAGTGGTCGAAAAGCTGCCATTTTGCAGCATGTCATTGAGCTGGGCGGCTGCCGCCTTGGCCTCGTCTACGCCGGTTCCGGTTTCATCTTCATAGAGACAGCGGATCTGGGGTGTCAGGCCGTTGAGCGTTTCCAATTGGGGCAAGACCATGGAAATCTGGTCCCCCAAGCCGCCGACGGCGGAGGTGGTGGGAGCCGCCACACTGCGGGTCTCATCGTCGTATTGGTAGTAGAAGCTGATCAAATATTGGCAGGAGCGGGCATAACGGGCAAGAAAGGTTGTATTCCCCTGTACTGTGTGGAGGCCGTCGGCGCTGGTAGTGTTCAGGGAGGCCCAGTCGTAGAATTCATAGCCCACCCGGGCCGGAGGATCGGGGATGGCAGCGGGGCCGAAAGCGCTCTGCCCGTCAGCCGCCTCTTTGTATAAGTACCAAGTGCAGCCATTAGACGGCTGAAATCCATCCACGTTTTTCAGATCGGCAGCGGTATACAGCATGGTACCGTTTGGCACTGGTCCGCTGGGAAAAGCGCCGTCCAGCTTATCCATGTCGTAATCAACAAAGGAAACTGTAGCATTGGAGGATGAATTCAACGCATAGGCAGAAACCATAAACAGTCCCACGGCCAGCAGCACCGCCGCCATCCATAGTCCAATGTTGCAGCAGGTCCCTTTGACTGTACGAAAAATGCCCATATGTACACCTCTGTCTGAATTTTTTCTTTGTATGTCGGATAAAAAGATGCGAAATTTGTTGGAATATATCCGGTAATTTCAAGGGAAAACACCGGAAATTACCCAATAAGATGCTTTTTCACTGCAAATATGGTCACATCTTTGACATATTTTTATTATATCAAACAGTGTAACATAGTCAAGACTGTGCATTCTGCCGTGGAGTGGGGTTCTGGATTTGACCCAGTTAATCCGTCAAAAAGAAACAGTCGAATTTGAGCGGCGGCACACTCGGACAACTCGTTTATAGTACTGCAAAAGAGTTCGGCCGAGGGTCAAAACTGCTTCTGAATAGGCATCATAATTGAACCGCCCGATTGCGCAGTATTTGATTATAAAGGTCCATAATTTATGATACTGTATCCTGCGATGCGATATTTCCCTGATTCACATCATTTTTTAGTAGTGTATAAATTGTTGCAGCAACAGGTACTGCAAGCAGCATTCCCAATATCCCCATCAAACCTCCGCCAACGGTGACTGCGGCAAGAACCCAGATGGCGGGAAGCCCGATGGAAGACCCAACGACTCTTGGATAGATGATATTGCCCTCAAATTGCTGTAAAACAACAAGAAAAACAAGGAAGATGCCCGCTTTGATCGGTGATTCCATCAAAATGATAAACGCACCTACGCCTCCGCCGATATATGCACCGGCAACAGGAATGAGCGCAGTAAACCCAATCAACGCGCCGATCATGGGTGCATAAGGCAATCGAAGAATCCACATCCCAACCATGCATAATATACCGAGGATGACAGCTTCTGTACACTGACCGACAATATATTTGTGGAAACAACGATCCAATACAGATAAAACATAGGTGAATTTTTCGCACCATCTCGGCTTCATATAGCGATGCATCAGACGATTACCCTGTTGCCCCAGTTTTTCTTTTCCTGTCAAGATATAAATTGCAAAAATGATACTGACGATGGCCGTAACAACACCGGAGACGACAGAGGAAACTGCCCAAACTACGACCTCCACCACATTGCCGACGCCGGTTGCCAACACATTCAGTATTTGAGAAATGGTGTTTTTCCAATCAATTGAGAATAAAGGACCGATGATATCTTCCGGAAGAATGTCCCACTTTTCAACCCAATCAGCCACAATTTTCACAGCATCCGGCAGCTGCCAAATCAATAATTCGATGCAGGAGCGCAGCTGCGGAGCAATCAGGAAAATGACCAGCAGCACGATAACAACAACGGTAACAAATGCGCCTATCATACATATCGGTCTGCGGGATTTCAAAACAATGGTCTTGCGGGATTTGGGGAAATAGTATCGTTCATACAGATTCATCAGAATGTTGACCACATACGCAATCGCACAGCCGACGAATAAGGGTGTTGCCGCTCCTATTAGCACACCTATCAGCGACGATACATTGGTCCAATAGTGAATACAAAGATATAGCAAAAAGACACTAAGGCAGATTCTAAAGCAGGATTTCCACTGTATGCTCATATTAACTTCTCCATCTGTTTATTCAATCATCATCGGATGCAAAGCATCATTTCATCTCGTTATGCATCATATTTTTGTCTGTAAGCATTGATAAAGTTATAAATTTCTTTCCATATAATCCTTGGCCTCCTGATAAAATACACCTAACTTTCCAATATACGACTCTTTCCACGGTTTGTTTCTGCCGCAATAGTGAATAATAACAGAATTCTTTCTGACCCAATCTAAATTGATTCTTTTCTCAAAAGCTGCGTAACGCTGATAAAGTATTTCCGTCATATTGTAGCGAAACGTATCCAATGGGAAAATCCTGCTTCCATACAGGCTGCTGATAATGTCCTGATCCGGCAAAAACAGCACGGACTTTTTCTTCTCGATAAATTCAAATACATCCTCTAGGCACTGCTCTTTGCGTAGAAGCGCAAGATTCATCAGCATCACGCCGGAATTGATATAGGGCGTTTCCTCTTCCATATCCAGACGCACTTCGTTTAGCTTTCGCAAAACAGGCCCTGTATGAGACGCTGCAGCAAAGTAATAGTCTCTCATGGGCATAACATACAGTTCTCTGAGTGATTTATTAACAATTAAATCAGGATCCAGATACAACACCCGATCCAATTGCTGCGGCAAGTATCTGGCAGCAAAAATGCGATAGTAGATTTCAACAGGATATCGAGATGTTGTTGGAGCATTTTCCAATTCCGCATCCGACACCTGTATCGCAGTTAACGTACCTCGGTCACCGAGAATGTGTCGTGTTTTGGTCAGAGCTTGCTCACGAACGGAAGAATGGAGCAGATATACATTAAAATGGGCATCCGGATTACTGCGCAACAGCGAGACAAGCATCACATTAAGACAGGGAATATAGTTTTCATCCAAGGTTACCAAGATGTTCATTGTTGTTTGATCCATAACGTATACTCCTGATATTTTATTTTCCCGTTTCAAAACACAGGAAACGCAGATAATAAAATTGCTGATTTTACATTCATTGCAGAAACAACAGCTGAAAGAAATAAGTAAGGCAAGTATGCTAAAGAATTTTGCATTTTTTTGAACCTTACTTATTCAAAATTATTCTGTTGTTTTCTTTCTTGACAACATAAAACCGACCAAATATAATCATAAGCATCCAATATAGATTTCACAACAATCAGTTTTACAGCATTTGATATAAAAGAAACAACCTCCGCGTTTTTGTTGCATTCGTTCTGGATGATTTTTTGAAAAGAGGGCTTCAATGGTACAGGAAAATCAAAGAATCACGCTTACAAAACGGCTTTTGAAAGAGGCTCTTCTCCGTCTCCTGCGCACATCAACTGTGGATAAAGTCAGCATCACACAATTATGCAGTGAGGCATCTGTAAACCGCGGCACCTTTTACAGGCACTATGAATATCCCAGAGATGTTCTGTTGGATATTGAAAAAGACTTTCTCGAATATATGTCAAAACAGTTTGACTATGCTGTTTCTCCAACAGATAAACAGCAGTATTTCGAGAATATGTTCGGCTTTATGCTGGAACACGCAGATTTAATTAAAATATTTATCAAGAATGCGTCGGATGATGACTTTCCCAAAATGTTTGAAAAATTATATTCGCACAATTTCCTCAAAGGCCGGCAGAATCATATATCCAATGACTTTGACGAAGACAGCAGGTTTCTTCTCACATCCTTTTATGCGGGTGGAATCTATTTCTTTTTAAAGTTTTGGCTTTTTCATGACATCGAAAAAACACCAAAGGAGCTTGCTGCTCTCTTTGTTGAAATAAGCAACAAGGATTTTATATAGGGAGTTAACAGAGCCTGCTGTTTTGATATCGCCCTCTGCCAATTTGCATTGCGTTTCATCTTCGCGGAACCTGCTAGCTTCTTTGCCAATTCACAAAAACCTCAGACCGAAAGCATCTTGCCCGGTCTGAGGTTTTGTTTGTTCTGTCGCTGTGCAAAAAGCGGTTCCTTGCCGGCTCTCCGCACTGAGATTAAGTTGATGCTATCCCCTTGCTCAACGTGCGCTGGCGCTCTTCGGCACGGGCTGCAGCTGAGGTCAAGGTAAATTTATCGTGCATACTTGCTGATTTCGCGCTGCAGCATGAAGAAAAATTTACGAAATTGCAATGCCGGAAAGCGCTGCCATCTTCTTCCCTGCAAAGTGCTGGAACAACGCGATCACTCGTCCTACGCCGATGACTGCCAGAACGGTTCCGATGCCCACGCCGACCAAACGGTCTGCAAGCAGCAGGCCCAAGGTGATCGTGATGGTGATGTTCAAAAGATCGAAGCAGTTTTTGGTAAAGCCGACATTTTTGTGGATGCAGTCCGCGATGGCCTGCACAATTCCATCCCCAGGGTTGGGGACAATTCGCATGGAAAGCGACATCGCAGCGCCCACGCCGGTGCAGACGATCGCCAGAATCAGAACCAGCAGACGAAGCGGAAAGTTTTGGTCCCAGCTGTCCGTGCCGGAGGAAAAATCCGGCAGGAAAGCACCGAACAGATTGAGAAACCGGGTAAAAATCAGGCTGAGAGGGATTTGCAGAATATCCATCAGCAAAATCAGTTTTTGATTCTTTTGCGGGCTTGTTCGTCCCCGCACGAAATGCAGAACCAGTTCGACTGCAACGAAAATACAGTAGAGAACCATCGTCATGTCTCCGAAGTTGCATCCGAAAATCTCCGATGTGCTGTAAGAGACAGAAATAATCGGAGATACCCCCAAACCCGCTTTGGTGTTCAGCGTCAATCCCATCGCCAAAATGAGAAGCCCTACAATATAGAATACTGCTCTGTAATAAATCTGTTTTTTCACAAAATCGTTCTTCTTTCTTTTCGGGAATCATACTATCTACTCTATTATAGTATGAATTCCGGGAATTTCAAGAATATCGATTTTATATTGCTTTACCGCATATCCTCGGTTTCCTCTAAGATTTGGCTGAAGAGAAAAGGAAACCATAGCAGAAGATGAGGTGAGAAACCGTGCGGAGCATCAGGCAAGGGACAACGTAACCGTAACGCTGTCCGCGCGCAATAGCGCGTCTGCCGCCGCATCAAAGTTGGTCATATATCCGAGCTTGGTATAGCTCCATGAATTTGCTCCATAGAAAAACACGATGGAATTGCTGTTATACAGAACGATGTCCCCCGGCTCGGTTGTCATTTGGGCATCGTCCGCTGTGAGGGTCTGCGGCAGTGCGCCGACCTGCTCAAAACCGCCGTATGCTTGGGTCTGAATAGTCAGTTCCCCGTCTGCCAGCAGCGCTTTCAAATCCTCGACCGCGCGGTTTTCCTCCCACTGGACGGGGATTTCCGTCCCGTTGATATCGAGGGTGATGGTCTGGTCGGCTGTGCTCTCCCCTTCCGCCGTCTCTTCCGGTGGCTGCGCCTCCGACGGGTCGGAAACAGACGGCGTCGCAGGTGTGTCCGACGTGGTGGGCGGTGTTCCGCATCCGGTCATGCCCATGCAGACAAGCAGGGTCAGCATCAGTTTGGATAGCATGTGATACACACCTCCTGTATCATGCGAATGTTTCAAGGGCTTACTTGAGGTATTCGGTGAAAAACGCGGCCATTTTGTCGAACGGAATGACATCCAGATTGTCATACAGATCGGTGTGGACAGCGCCGGGAATAAGCATCAGTTCCTTGTTGTCGCCGGTCAGTTTGGCATAGGCGTCACGGCTGAAATAGCAGGAATGCGCCTGATCGCCGTGGATCACCAGCACTGCGCTGCGGATTTCCTGGCTGTATTGCAGGATCGGCATATTGAGGAAAGACAGCGACGAGGTGACGTTCCATCCATCATTGGAGTTCAGAGAGCGGGGATGGTAGCCGCGCGCGGTCTTATAATAGGCATAATAGTCCTTGACAAAATCGGGCGCATCCGCGGGCAGCGGGTCAACCACGCCGCCGGCGCGGGCATAGGTGTCATTTCGATAATCCTCCGTGCGCTGCGCACACAGCGCTTTGCGCTTTTCAAAACGCGCCTGCTCGCTGTCCTCTCCGTCAAAATAGCCCTTTGCCGTGACGCGAGTCATGTCGTACATGGTGGAAGCGACCGTCGCTTTGATGCGCGGGTCGATTGCCGCGGCGTTGAGCGCCATGCCGCCCCAGCCGCAGATGCCGATGATGCCGATGCGTTCGGGGTCTACGTTCTCCTGCACGGAGAGAAAATCCACGGCCGCCTGAAAATCCTCGGTATTGATGTCCGGCGAGGCAACATTGCGCGGGAAGCCGCCGCTTTCGCCGGTGAGGGACGGGTCAAAGGCGATGGTCAAGAAGCCTTTTTCCGCCATTTTCTGTGCGTACAGACCGGAGGCCTGCTCTTTTACCGCCCCAAACGGGCCGCTGACGGCAAGTGCAGGAAGCGCGCTGTCCACGCCGCGCGGCGCGTACAGGTCGGCTGCCAGCGTAACGCCGTAGCGATTGTAAAAGGTGACTTTTTTGTGATCTACCTGTTCGTTCTGCGGGAAGGTCTTGTCCCACTCCGTACCCAAATGCAGATTTTCCATATTTACCGCTCCTTTTCCTTTGACGGGGTTAATATTCTGTGATAGAATGATTGTAATACCTAAACCTGACTTTAGGTCAAGATGTTTTTGCGAAAGGTGCGGAAAAGAAATGTACACAATTGGTGAGGTCTCCAAGATGTTCGATATTCCGGTTTCGACGCTGCGGTATTACGATAAAGAGGGACTATTTCCCGGGATGCGGCGGGATTCCGGCATCCGAAAGTTCAGCGAACAGGAAATCGACGCGCTGCGCGTGATCGAGTGCCTGAAAAAATCCGGTCTTGAGATCAAGGATATCAAAAAATTCATGGAGTGGTGCGTGGAGGGCAGCAGCACCTATCCGGCGCGGCTGGAGCTGTTCCGTCGGCAGAAGCAGTGCGTGGAGGAAGAGCTGGGCCGCTTGCAGCAGGTGATGGCGATGCTGCGGTTCAAGTGCTGGTACTATGAGCAGGCGATACAGGACGGAAACGAGGAACGGCTGCGCGTGTTAACGCCTGAGGAAATGCCGGAGGACATCCGAAAAGCCTATGAGCAATCCCATCCGGCCTTGGGTGAGTGATGCGCAGAAGGCAGCCGGATGTAGCAATCTCTTTGCCGCACCATCTTGACAAATGCAGTAAAGCGGCCTATTATGTAATTAGTTACTTATTGAAATGAGGGGAAGACATGCCGGGTATGATGCCATTCGGATTGAAAATTGCCATTATCAATCGGGCCTTTCACAAAAGATTGGATGAAAAGGTCAGCGCCATGGGGCTGACGTCGGTGCAGCTGCGCGTGCTGGGGTCGGTCAGCCGTCTGGAAGCGGCCGGACAAACCGAAATCCACCAGAATGATCTGGAGCGGATCGAGCATGTGACGCATCCGGCCATGACCAAGCTGTTGCAGCGGCTGGAAAGCAAGGGGTTTATTCGATGTGTTCCCAGCGAAATTGACCGGAGGTATAAAAAAATCACCTGCACGGAGCAGTCAAGCGGCATCCATGAGGTGATTTTGGCGCAGGATGAAGAGGTTTTATCCGAACTGTGCAGCAACTTTACCGAGGAGCAGAAGCAGACGCTACAAAAAATGGCGGATATGCTTTTGAAAAATATTGGAGCGGAATAGCCCTTCCGGTTGAGGAAACTACAATTCCCCGGGCAGTGTGCCGAGGAAATCACTTCGGTGCGCTGCCTGCTTTTTTGACTTAATAAGTAACCAGTTACTTGATAAGGAGCGTGCGTAAAATGGAAAAAGTCATATCAGAAAACAAAAGTCCTTTTGCAACCGAGCCGGTCGGCCGGTTGATTTTGAAATTTGCGATTCCCTGCGTCATTTCGCTGCTGGTCAACTCGCTGTACAACATCGTTGACCAGATCTTCATCGGCTGGGGTGTCGGTTATCTGGGAAACGGCGCGACCAATGTCGTGTTCCCTATCACGATTATTGCGCTTGCTCTTTCGCTGATGATTGGCGACGGCGGCGCGGCTTTTCTGAGCCTGAAACTCGGTGAGGGCGATATTGACAGCGCGAAAAAAGGCGTGGGCAACGCCGTTATCATGGTGACTGGGGTCAGTATCATCCTGATGGTGATATTTCTCATTTTCATCAATCCGATTTTGACGCTGTTCGGCGCAACCGATGCCTTGCGCACCTATGCGCTGCAATATGGCTATATCATCGGTATTGGCCTGCCGTTTATGATGATTCCGGCCGCACTCAATTCCATGATTCGAGCGGACGGCAGCCCGAAGTACGCCATGTTCTCCATGATTCTCGGCGCTGTCATCAATACGGTGTTTGACCCGATCTTCATTTTTGTGTTCGATATGGGCGTTCGTGGCGCTGCTATCGCAACCGTGATGGGACAGGTGGCAACCTTTATCATGTCCGCCATTTACCTTTTCCATTTTAAGACCTTCCGCTTTGATGCTTCTGCATTCCGGCTCAAACTCAAGACCTGCGGTAAAGTCCTGAGCCTTGGCATCAGCAGCTTCATCACGCAGATCGCCATCACGATCGTCATGGCTTTGTCCAACAACCTGCTGGTTGCATACGGCGCGCAGTCCATTTACGGTTCGGAAATCCCGTTGACGGCGATGGGTATCGTGATGAAAGTCAATCAGATTTTAATTTCCATTTTGGTTGGTATCTCTACCGGCGCGCAGCCCATCATTGGCTACAACTACGGTTCCAAGAACTTCCTGCGCGTGCGCAAGGCGTTTGATATTGCAGTAGTTGCATCCGAAATCGTGGCGATTATCGCCTTTTTGATCTTCCAGTTCGCACCGATGAGCGTAGTTTCGCTGTTTGGTTCGGAGGAAGGTCTGTACAATGAGTTTGCCGTGCTGTCCTTCCGTATTTTCCTGCTGCTCTGTCCGCTGACCGGCTTCCAGACCGTCATGGCGATCTATTTGCAGGCAATCGGCAAACCGGTCAAATCCGCGATCCTGTCGCTGTCCCGTCAGATCATCTTTTTCGTCCCGACGGTGATCATTCTGCCGATGTTCCTTGGTGTGGTTGGTGTTCTGTGGACGGGTCCAGTCGCGGACGGTCTGGCCTTCCTATTCTCGCTGATCCTGCTCATCTATGAGAGAAAGCAGTTAAAAGAGGAGCCGGCTGCGGCATAAAATAACAAAGCAACTGCATTTTTTGTGGAAGGAGACGTCAAATATGAAAAACCGAGTCATCACCATCAGCCGTGAATTTGGCAGCGGCGGCCGCACGATCGGTAAAAAAGTGGTGGAGGAGCTGGGCATTCCCTGCTATGACAGTGAACTGCTTGAGAAAATTGCGGAGCAAAGCGGGTTCAGCGAAAACTACATCAAAGACGCCGGCGAATACTCCCCCGGTGGATACCTGTCCTCCGCTTTTTCTCACCGGGCAGCCGGTCTGAACAACGCGGACTATATTCTGCGCGACAAGGCGGACTGCTTGCGGGTGTTCATCCATGCGGACATGAAATTCCGCGCCGAGCGCATCGTCAAGGTGTATGGAGAGCGCGAAGCCTCCCCGGAGCAGCGCCTTAAGGACAAGGATAAGCGCCGCGCCATCTATCACCGGTTTTATACCAATATGAAGTGGGGCCATGCGCAGAATTACGATATCACCCTCAACAGCGGAACGCTGGGCATTGACACCTGTGTATCCATCATCAAGGGACTTTACTGATGATGGTGCAGATGATGCCGCAGTCTGTGATAATATCCATCCACATGGATGATGTAGATGATGCCGCCGATCACATAGGCGATGTCAGTCAGGGCAAAGCCGGTGGGCAGGCCGATGGTTTCCTGCAAGCAGCCCATCAGCAGCGAGCCGATGCCGATGCCAACGTCATAGGACAGCATGTAGGTGGCGTTGGCGACACCGCGCTTGGGGGCGGGGGTAGTTCCGGTCACAAAGGACTGGAACAGCGGCTGCAAAATGCCGTATCCAAGCCCAAAGAAGTAGCCTGCGACCAGCATATGTACGCCGGTGGACAGGAACAGATAGCTCGCCATCGTGATAATCAGGATCACCAAACTGATGTAGACCAGCACGCGATGCTTGGCGGCATCGATCATTTTCTGGGTGGACAGCTTAGAGGTCAGCATACCGGCAACAAGGCAGATATAGAAGTAAGGGAGAAAGGGCGTCAAGCCCTTTTCCTGTGCCAAAATGGAGGAATAGGCAATAACCGCGCCGTAAGGGATCATCAGAAACATCATGTTGAACATGAACGGAAGCGCGGAAACGTGAATGGTGTCTTTGAGCGCAAACTTTTTCCGCTCTACCTTTGGATAGCGGATGCGGCAGCAGGCAACGCAGATCAGGGCGACAACGGTGATGCCGAAAATCGTCAGAAAAGAGGCCTTGCTGCTCATGTTGTTTTGGACCTGAATGCCGACATAAGGGCCGACCGCCATGCCGATCGACACGGTGAAGGCAAAGCGGCTGATGCCCTCGGTGATTTTGGTGACCGGCAGCACATCGCTTGCCAGCGTCATCGTGGCCGAATCGCACACGGAGTACACCGCGCCCATGTAAAGGCGAATGACAATCAGCGCGCCGAACAGCGGGAACGCGATAAAGCTGGGAAAGGACAGGCAGAACAGCGCCAGAAACAGCAGATAGACATGATAGCGGTTGAAGTTATCCAGCAGATATCCCGCGACCGGACGAAACAGGATGGTCGCCACGGACATTGCGGTCAGCACGATACCGATTTTCGAGCCGGTGATGCCGATTTCCTGACAATAGATGGGGATAATGGGGATGGATGCGTAAAACGCTGCCAAAACCAGCAGGTTTGTGATAAAGAGAAGGATAAATTTTCGGTTCCAGATTTTTTCTGTTTTTTCCATGTGCATAAAGCTCCTTTATGGGTGTCGATAAAAAAATATAGTGGCAACTGCCACTATATTAGAATAACATGAGAAGCACACCGCGTCAATATCCGGTTGCAATTGCCACTAAAATAGCTTATAATAGCAACCAGCAGAAAGGAGGCTTGTGCCATGCCTTATATTATGGACAGCCCGTTCAAATCCATCTCCATTTTGTATCGCAAATCGCATATTTGGCTCAATAACGGTTGTGTGTCCCACCATTTGACAGCGGCGCAGGCCGTGGTCATCCTGATTGTCTGCGATTATGACGGTCTGACGCAGGATGAGGTGACAAAGCGGCTGTCGCTGGACAAAAGCGTGATCGCCAAGACGGTCAACAAGCTGGAGGAAACCGGCTTTCTCATCCGCTCCACCAACGCAAAGGACAAGCGCACCTATGATATCCACCCCACGGAAAAAGCGTGGGAGGTCTATCCGTTCATCAAAGAGCAGATTGAAGCGTGCTTCGGACAAATCACGCAGCATATGACAGATGCTGAGCGCAAGGAATTCCAGCGTCTATTGATCATGGCATCGGAAGCAGCCCTCGCGCTGGAGGATTGAGCCGGAAGAAAAGCAAAAATAAAAGCGGAAGCCGTTGGGCTTCCGCTTTTTATATACTGTTTACAGCACCTTGCTCAGGAAATCAATCGTGCGAGGTTCCTTCGGATGGTTGATGACCTCATCCGGTGTACCCTCCTCGACGATGTAGCCGCCTTCCATGAAGATGACACGGCTGGCAACCTCGCGGGCAAAGCCGATCTCGTGCGTGACGACGACCATCGTCATGCCCTCTTTGGCGAGGTTCTGCATGACCTGCAATACCTCGCCAACCATTTCGGGGTCGAGTGCGGAGGTCGGTTCGTCGAACAGCATGATGTCCGGGTTCATCGCCAGCGCACGGGCGATGGCGACGCGCTGCTTCTGGCCGCCGGACAGCTGCGCGGGATAGGCGTCCGCCTTGTCCGCAAGGCCGACACGTTTGAGCAGCCGCATGGCGGTTTCGCGCGCTTCTTCCTTGGTGGCTTTTTTCAGCTCGGTCGGCGCAAGCATCATGTTGCCCATGACGTCCAGATTGTTGAACAGGTTGAACAGCTGGAACACCATGCCGACGTTCTCGCGCACCTTGTTGATATCGGTGTGCTTGTCGGTGATGTCGTAGCCATCCACAATGACTGTGCCGTCGGTGATCTCTTCCAGACGGTTGAGGCAGCGCAGGAAAGTGGACTTACCGCTGCCGGACGGTCCCAGAATGACGACGACCTCGCCCTCGTGGATGTCGATCGAGACATCCTTGAGCACTTCCAGATCACCGAAGTTCTTTTTCAGATGGGAAACATGGATCTTTGTCTGCTTGTTATTCTCTGCCACGGTTGATCCTCCTTTCCATGACCTTTGCGAAGCGGGACAGGATGGTGATGACAACCAGATACATGATGCCGACAATGAACCATACTTCAAACGGGCGCATGGTATTTGCCTGCACGTTTTTGGCCGTGTTGACCAGCTCCGGGAAACCGATGACCGACAGGATCGAGGTATCCTTGAGCGTGATGATAAACTGGTTGATGATCGACGGGATCATCGTGCGAATGGCCTGCGGCAGCACGACCTTGCGCATGGATTTCCAGTAGGGCAGGCCAAGGCTGCGCGCAGCCTCCATCTGGCCCTTATCCACGCTCTGGATACCGGCGCGGATGATTTCCGACATATAGGCGCCGCAGTTGAGCGCCAGCGCGATCGTACCGGCCTGCAAAGCCGACAGGGTGAAACGGGTGCCCACCATAAAGGTATTGATAAGCTGCGGTATGCCGAAGTAGATGAAAAAGGCCAGCACGATCATGGGCAGGCCACGGATCACATCGACAAAAATTGTGGAAATGATATTGCACACGCGGCTTCTGAGCACGCTCAGCAGGCCGAAAATCAAGCCCAGAATGCAGGCAAAAAACAGGCCGCATAAAGCCAGCAGCAGCGTCTGCCCCATCGCCTCCAGCAGCAGCGACCCATAGGTGGAAATAATTTTGGCAAGCATGGGTCAGAACTCCTTTCAAACAAGCAGGGGGCGCCGGAACCAACCAGTGCCCCCTGAAAATTCAGGTTAATCCGCTATGATCAGCCCAGATACTTGGCGATGATCTCGTCGTACTTGCCGTTTTCCTTGATGTTGGCAAGACCGGCGTTGAACATGTCGATCAGTTCCTGATTGTCCGGATTAAAGATCGCAAAGCCGTAAGGCTGGCCTTCGCTTGCGGTGTCCTCGAGGATCTTGAGCGCCAGATCGCCGTCCTTGATGGAAGCCGTCATAACCGGGGTATCCTCAAAGCAAGCAACCGTCTGGCCGCCGAGCACCGCCTGATACATCGTGGGCGAATCCTCAAAGTAGGTGATGTTGAAGCCATACTGATCCTTCAGGCTCTCCGCGTAAGCCGCGCCCTGCGTGCCGGTCTTAACGGCAACCGTCTTGCCGGACAGGTCTTCAAAGCCGGTGATATCGGAATCCGCTGCAACCGTCAGGGTCTGGGTGGTCTGATAGTAGCCGTCCGAGAAGATCCAGCCGCCTTCCTTGCGCTCGTCGGTGATGGATGCACCGGCGATCAGGCCGTCCGCCTGACCCGCCTGACAAGCAGCCAACGCTGCATCCCAGCCGAGACTCTGGATGTCATACTGGAAGCCCTGATCCTCGGCAATCGCTGCAACAAGGTCTACGTCGATGCCGACAAAGTTGCCCGAAGCGTCGGTGTACTCAAAGGGCTTGAACACGGTATCGGATGCAATGACCCAAACCTTTTCATCGCCCGATGCGCCATTGGACGTATCGCTTGCCGCATTGCTGTCGCCACCAGACGCATTGCCGCCGCAAGCCGCAAGGCCCAGCGCCAGCGTAGCCGCCATCAGCAGAGAAAGTACTTTTTTCACTTGTGATTCTCCTTTTCTTTTTTCTTACCCTCCGCATCTGCATAGCGTTTCTCCCCACGCATGCAGAGCATCAGCCATAGATATATAACAGGCGATGGAAGTATCCAGACAACTACCATCGCCTATCATGCCCACACCATTATAGCGTAAAATCAATATTTCGTCAAGTGTACCGCCTGTTTTTGACAAAAACGCAGGTCAAATGTGCTCGGCGGCCCGCAAAATTTCCTCCAGCGCAAAATCAATGCCGAATCGGCTGGTGCATATCGTCAGATCGTAGTTGGTCGCGTCGGCATAGCGGCGGCCGGTGTAGTGCGTGCAGTAGGCGCTGCGCGCTTTGTCCACCGCCTTGATGTTGGCGCGGAGCTTTTCCGGCTCGGTGTCCTCCATCATGCCGCGCATGCGTTCAAAGCGCCATTCAAAATCCGCGTGGACGAAGACCCGCAGGCAGTGGTCGAACTCGCGCAGGATGAAATCCGCGTTGCGGCCAACAATGACGCAGCTTTCGTGGTCCGCGATCTCGCGGATGGCCTTGACCTGCGCCTCCCACAGCTTGTCGCTGAGGGGACGGTTATAAAAGTCAAACAGGCTTTGCGTCAGACCAAAGCTGGTCGGCACGCGCTCATCCCATTTGCGCACCTGCGCGGGCGTCAGCCCGGCGGACGCTTTGGCGGTGTGAAGGATCAGATCCTTATTGTATAGCGGGATACCCAGTGCGTCAGCTGTGCGCCGGCCCAGCTCGCCGCCGCCCGCACCGAACTGCCGGCTGATGGTAATGATCTTTCTCATGGGGTCATTCCTCCTGATTTCCCTGTCGGCAGAGCCGCATTTCGTGCGAAACGCCGTGCATCTGTCCGATCGGTATTGTAATCATTATAGCCGACCGGCCGGATAAACGCAAGTATGCTGCAAAGCTCCCGCAGTTTTCTGCGGGAGCTTTGCAAAGATCAGATACCGGCTGTGCGCAGCGTCAAAATCATCAGGATGACGGCGGATACGCTGAGCACCAGACCGATTCCCCGAGTAATCAGTGTAACACGGCGGATACTCATGGCATGAAAGGTTTCAAAAGAACTGATCGGATACGGAAACGCGACAAAGGCCAGTCCTGCAATCAACTGTCCGATATAGGCGCCGAGCATATGCAGCGGTCCGCTGCCGCCGAAAAAGGCGCTGATCAAAAAGCCCAGTCCGCCCGCGAATACCAACAGATAAAGCGCGGTTTTGAACCGCTTGTCGTGCTGGACATATCGTTCGGTCTGGTCCCGGCAGCATTCACAGCACACGCCGAAAGAACGGGTGTGCACCTTTGCCATGAGCTTATCTTCCGGCAGGGCTTTGCCGCAATAAACACATTTTTCCATATATACGCTCAGATTGCCAAAAGTGCCGACGGTCAGGCCGCGTTCGATCATTTGCTTGCCATATGCAACAACCAGTTCTCTTTCTTCCTGCAGCAGCATGCAGTATCCTTCCTTTCCTTTAGTTCATGGTGATGGACGCGGCGTTGACAACACGATCTTTCACGCCGTTTAGCAAAAACCGGTCCGCTTCGCGCATCAGCAGGAACGGCGAGCGCGGAATCGCATCCACCGTCGTGCCGGCAATATGCGGGGTCAGCAGCACGTTGTCCATTTGCAGCAGCGGGGAATCAGCAGAAAGCGGTTCGCTGTCGTAGACATCGAGCGCCGCGCCGGCCATGCAGCCCTGTTGCAGCGCCGCAATGAGCGCAGGCTGGTCTACCAGACCACCGCGTGCAGTGTTGATGAAATATGCCGTCTTTTTCATGCGGGAGAAATACGGCATGCCGATCATGTGCTCGGTTTCGGGCGTCAGACGCAGGTGAAGCGAAACAATATCCCCCTGCTCGAACAGCGTTTCAAGGGAATCGACCAGCTGCACTGCGCCCAGTCCGGCCTGCGCGAGCTTTTCCGGGTTGGTGTAGGCGTCATAGGCAATGACCGGTACGCCGAGCGCAAGCAGGCGGCGCGTCAAGGCGGCTCCCACGTTGCCGATGCCTGCCAAAGCGACCGTATGGCTGGACAGGGTCATGAGGAAATCCGAATTATAGTAGTTTTTGCACCATTCGCCGCTGCGCATGCGCAGATGAGACAGCGCAATGTCGCGCGTCAGGCACAGCATCATGCCCAGTGCAAAGTCGGCTACCGGCTCGGCGTTGCGAATGACATTGAGAACAGGGATATTATGCGCGCTGGCGGCCTTCAGGTCGATGTGCTCCATGCCGCCGCGGCAGGTCATAATCAGTTTCAGGTTGGGGGCTTTTTCAAGAAGTGCGCGCGGCACCGGATTGAAATGCACCAGCAGGATGTCCGCATCGGCAATCGCTTCGTCCAGACCGTCCGCATAGGGCGCCGCTTCCGGTCCGCCCCGCTCCACTTTGAGCTGCTCGGAGGTAAACGCCTGCTTGTCGGACGGTCCCCAAAACAGCTTTCGGATGCTTCCGCAGCAGATGGCGCTTTCACGCACGGCCTGCTCCATGGTATCCGGCGAGACAAATGCATCGCCGACCACAACGATATTTTGCGGCTGCTTGGTTAATTGGTTCATATGCATGCTCCGTTCATGATGCAAACCGGCCGCCGCTGCAAAAAGCAGCAGCGGCCGGATCTGGGTGGATTATCTTATGCAAACCTCGTGCCGAAGTTGGTTGGATCAATATGCGGAATACTCTGCGGCAGACGTCTCCAGATAGTTGACAAAGCGAGCCTTGTTCTTGCGGAACAGGAAGTACAAAACAAAGTATACCACTACGACTGCACCGATGATGATCGGGTTTTTGCTCAGGAAGCAATAGAACAGGCCGGCAATGAGCGGATGGCACAGAATGCCGAAGCTGGTGATATAAACGCCTTCCTGCGGCAGCTGGAAGCCCGCTTCTACAGCAACCTGGGTAAAGGTCGGCGCAAGCTGAGAGGCGATGATCAGGCCCAGAGAGAACCAGATGGCGCCGCTGACTACGCTCTTTGCAATATTACCGTTGGAAACGCAGATGAATACCTCAACCATGTACGGCAGCGCGCACAGGTCGGCCATCGGGAGAATGGTGTTGCCCGGCAGGATGAACGAGAGCAGCAGGATAATCGGGATCAGGATGATACCGGTAACCAGCGTGTTCGGTTCGCCGTAGCCGCAGGCGTCGTTGACCGACAGATACCATTCGCGGCCCTTACCGGCTTCCACAGCCTTGGCCTTGTAAGCGTCGGACATGGTGGTGAATGCGTTTGCAAAAATACCGGCGACCTTGGGGAATACCGCCATGATGGCAGCGGTCGAAACCGCAGCGGAGGTAACTGTGCCCCATGCGGTCAGCGCGCCTTCGCCGAACAGCATGTTATAGTTACCGATGATGCCGATAATCGCGCCGACGATCAGACCGATGAACATCGGCTCGCCGAGCAGGCCCAGCTTCTTTTGCAGGGTTTCTGCATTGAGCTTGATCTTGTTAAAGCCGATTTTGCCGAGCAGCCAGTTCATGATAACGGCAAACGGCAGGCTTTCCAGATGGTGCGGTGCGGTCATGCAGCAGTTGTCATATTCGTAATAGGTAGACCAGCGCTTGGCGCATGCTTTGGAGAACAGCAGGATGTACAGCAGCTGCATCACCATGCAAGCCATTGCCAGCAGCATGTTCTCGGTCAGGGCGTAGATCAGCGAGCCCCAAACCATGAAGGAATAGTTGTTCCACAGGTCGGACGCCATGAAAACATCCGTCCATTTGGCCAAAAAGAGGACGATTTGCAGCACGATAGCAACACCGATAAACAAAACGCCTACCTTGGTGGAATACGCGATAACGGAAACCGATTGCCAGCCGGTGTCCAGGCCGGGCAGATTGACGCCGGCATTGGTGACCATCTGGTTGACTACCGGCGCAATGATTGCCGAATAGCTGTTGACAACGAAGTTGAAGCCGGTCAGGCCGACGGCGCACAGCAAGGCGGACTGAAAGGCCTTTTTCGCGGGTGCACCCATACACATGCCAATGATAAAGAGGATGATCGGCACGAAAACGGTGGCACCGAAGGTTGAGAATACATTGCTCAACGTTTGCAAAAATTCTGTCATTTAAAATTTCCCCCCTTTTGTTTGTCAATAGGACGGCTGGATGGGACGGCATAGGGTTTGCATGGCTATTGCGGAAAGCGGGCAGGCTCAGCCCTTGGCCTCCAGAATGGCCAGACAATCTTCGACGACCTTGTCCTCGGCCATACCGGTCAGCATACCCACTGCCTTGACCTTGGGAATACCGAAATCCTGCCGTACAGGGCTGACACAGGCAATCAGATCAAACTGCTTGCCGGAAATTTCGGAAGCGATGCTGTTCGGGCTTGCCTCAGTCATCGCCGCATCCCAGCCTTTTTCTGCCAGTTTTTCCTTCAGCTTGCCGGCAACCATTGCCGAGCTGACCGTACCGGAACCGCAAACACAAAGAATCGAGCAGTTTTTCATAATGATATTCCTCATGTTTTATAAATCGTTTGCTTGAAAATTAACCAATATACTTCTGCGCGGTTTCAAACAGCGCATCATCTGTTTTTGCAGCGCGGAATTCCGCAACAACCTCGGGCTGCTGGAACACGCTGAGCACCTTTTGCAGCAGCTCCACCTGTTCATCGGGATCTTTGATCGCCATCATGAACAGCATTTCCGCTTCCACCAGCGTATCCGGATCTCCCATGTGCGCAAACGTGACCGGATGGGCCAATTGCGCGATGCATACGCCGGGACGGTTGACATGCTGCGGATCGGTGTGCGGCATGGCTACCGCGATGTCTGCCAGCTGTAATCCGGTAGGGTAAGTCACCTCACGCGCGACAACCGCGTCGATGTAGGTATCTTTGACAAAGCCCGCATCCAGAAATTTCTTTCCGACCTGCCGATTGCGTCTTCAGCGTTTTTTGCGTCCACATTGCGTATGATAAGTTCGCGGAATGTAGCCTGCTCCATATTATGCGCCTCCTTTTTATCATTCGTTCAGTCCGTCGAGAAAAGATACAATCTTTTCGCCGACTTCCTGCTCGTTTTCGCCTTCTACCTGAATCGTGATGGGCGTGCCTTTTTTCAGGCCGGTGCCCAGAATTCCAATGATGTTTTTAGGATTGACCGGACCTTTTGCCGTTATCAGGCGAATTTCGTTCGAAAAACCCTTACAAAGCGCCGTCAGCTGTGCCGCCGGACGGGCATGCAGTCCTGTGGGATTTTTGATTGTAAATTCTTGGGTAAACATAGGTTTTTCCTCCCTAAAAAGTAATGCTGCGTTTGCTATTGTATTTTATTCTTCTATCCTCTGTCAATATTGTTTTCATTTGACATCTGGCCGGAAAACGAATATACTATGTTCATCAAATGAACAAAGTTTCATTGCATATACCGGTGAGAGGAGTCTTTTCTTGGATAATCGTGTCGATTTGCTGGTGCATGTTTCCGAGCTGTATTATCAGCAGAAGTTGAGCCAGCAGGAAATCAGCCAAATCATGGGCATTTCCCGTCCGACGGTTTCCCGCCTTCTGGATGAAGCGAAGGAGACCGGTGTGGTGGAGGTGATTGTGCACAGTCCGGTTGTGAAGCACCCCAAGCTGTCCTATACCTTGCGCACGGAGTTTGGTCTGCGGGATGCGATTGTGGTTTCCGGAGACTATGCGTTTGACAAGGCAATGGCGCACTGTGCGCAGTGTGCCGCGCATTTCCTGAATACTGTGTTGGAAAATAATATGTCGATCGGCATTTCGTGGGGCCGTGCGCTGGAAGCGCTGTGCGACGCGGTCGAGCCGAGCGAATATTATAATGTAAATGTGGTACAGATGGTTGGCTGTCTGGGCACAGGCAACCCGCGCGTGGATGGACTGGAGCTGGCGCTGCGCCTGTCGAAAAAGGTGGGCGGTACATACTCCAATATTTATGCGCCGGTTTATGTGGACAGTGAACTGGTCTATTCCTATCTGGTGGCGGAGCCGCAGATTGAAACGACGCTGAAAAAGGCTCTTTCGGTTGATATCGTTATCACGGGCATTGGCTCGCTGGATGATCCCAACGGTTCGCTTTATCAGTCCGGCTGTTACAGTCAGGAGGATCGCAACGAGTTGATGCGGCGCGGCGCGGTGTCCAGTCTGCTGGGCCGAATGTTCGATATCAACGGTAAAGAGGTCAAGCTGGACGGGCGATATGTGATTTCCGCACCGCTGGAAGCGATGTACTATCCAACCTGGTCGATCGGTATTAACGCAGGCGTGGAAAAGGCGGAATGCACGCTTGCCGCCGTCCATGGAAAATATCTCAACACCTTGATTGTTGACGAACCGCTTGCCCGCCGCATGTTAGAGCTGGAGGGCAAGCCGTTCGTGGAGTAAGGGGTGGAAAGAGCTGCGGAGGCAGGGATGCAGGCATCCCTGCTTTTTTTATGCTTATTTGAGGGTATCGTCCAGCACGATGACGCCCTTGGCGCCTTCGCCGCGAATCATTTTGTCGAAACCGTCGCGCCATTTTTCCAGCGGGTCGATGGAGGTGACGATTTTTTCGGGAACGACTGTACCGGCGGCAAGTAGCTCAAGCGACTTGACCCAGGAGGAAGGCTTCTGGCTGCGCGAGCCGACGTAGACGATCTCCTTGTGCAGGATGAGGTCGGTCCAAATGCTTTCGTGCGATTCCGGGAACACGCCCATTTGGACGACGGTGCCTTTGCGGCGGACGATCTCAAGCGCTTTGTTGGCCGCAGGCACTGCGCCCGAGCATTCAAAGCATTTATCCGCGCCAACGCCGTCGGTCATTTCCATGACGATTGCCGCCAGATCCTCGGTCATTTGATCGACGCAACGGTCCGCGCCAGCGCTTTTGGCAATTTCAAAGCGTTCTGCATCATGCGTCAGTCCGGCGACAATGACGGTTGCGCCCTGACTTTTTGCAACCTGCATGACCATCTGACCGATGGCGCCTGCGCCGAATACAACACAAATATCGCCCGGCTGCACATTGCCTTTTTCAATCGTCGCATGGACGCCACATGCCAGTGGCTCGGTCAGCGCAGCAGAGAGCAGGCTGACATTGTCCGGCAGCACATGCACGCTTTCCTCACGGCTGACCAGATATTCGGCCATGGAGCCGTTGATTTGCGTGCCGATTCCCTGCCGGTTGCCGCAGAGGTTGTAGTCCTTACTCTTGCACATCGGGCAAGTGCCGCAGGTTTTATAGGTGGTTTCGCTGGTGACGCGGTCGCCGACTTTGATGGATTTTACATCCGGTCCAACCGCAGTCACGATGCCGGAAAACTCATGTCCGAGCACGACCGGCGGTTTGGTGCTGGCGTAGGTGCCCTTGAATGCGTGCAGGTCGGTTCCGCAGATGCCGGAATAGGCAAGTTTGATTTTCACCAGATCTCCAGTGGCTTCCGGTTCGGGAATTTCCATATATTGCATATGGTCGTAGCCGGTTTCTGTTTTGACAACAGCTTTCATAATGCAACCCCTCCCATTATACAAATGTTCATGATATGAAATAAATTTCTAAGTAGTGATGAAAATTTCTCGTTTATTTACGTCCCATTATAGGGGAATTTGCTATGATGTCAAGAACAGAAAATGAAAAAATTGTCGATTTTGCTCATTTCAACAAATTGATTTTTGGTTTTTTGTCTATTTCATATATTTCAATGCAGTTGACATTTGTTCGTGTTTGTGAAATAATGATTCATACAAAGAGAAAAGGTGCAGCATTGCACCGTATGGCAAGGGTTGGTCAATCCGGCGTTTGTTCACACGCGCTCATGAGAAAGGAGTCAATATTATGGCGGAAAAAATCTATTCCACCGAAGAAATCCAGAAAGTGGCGAACAGTATCCGCAAACAGATTCTCGGCGTAGCTTTGCAGACCGGCGGCTGTTATCTTGCGCAGGCCTGTTCCTCGGCGGAGATCATCGCTTCGCTTTATACCAAGGTGATGAACCTCGGCCCCTCCGTAGGCAATTGGGAGCCGATCCCCTTCCCCGGCGTACCCGGCCCGGATAACATGGATTATCAGCGCGGTTCCGCCTATAATGGCGCTCCCGCTCCGGATAAGGACCGCTTTTTCGTTTCCTGCTGCCATTACGCATCGGTTATTTACAGCGCGCTGGCGGCAACCGGCCGCATCAGCCCCAACTGCATGGAAAAATTCAATGTGGATGGCTGGAACATGGAAATGATCGGCGCGGAGCACTCTCCCGGTTTTGAAAATACCGCAGGCTCGCTCGGACAGACGATTTCGATTGCGGGCGGCACCGCGCATGCGCGCAAGCGCCGCGGCGATACCGGCAAGTGCTTTGTGCTGCTGGGCGACGGCGAGCTGCAGGAAGGCCAGACCTGGGAATGCATTCAGGCAGCCGGCTACTATAAGCTGGATAATTTCATTGTGGTGATCGACGCCAACAACCAGCAGGTAGAAGGCAAGATTGCCGACCAGATGACCGAAGAGCCGCTGATCGACCGCTTTGAGGCCTTCGGTGCAACCTGCGTAGAGTGCAACGGCCATGATATTGAAGCCTTCTGCAAGGCGTTTGAAACCCCGCACAAGGATCGTCCGCTTGTCGTGATTGCGCGCACCAGCGGCGCAACCGGCATCAAACCGCTCGAGAAGCCCCGTTCGATGCACTTTATCCGCATCGGTAAGGACGAGCGTGAGGAATTCCAAAAGATCTACGACGCGATGTAAGAGAGGGGTTTAAAAATGAAAATTGAAGTCAATACCCACGAGAAAAATATGATCCGCTTCGCTGCGGAGCATCCGGAAGTCGTGGTAATGTCCGCCGACCTCGGTTCGTCCTGCGAAGTCAAGAAGTTCCGTCAGGTCTATCCCGACCGCTACCTGACCATGGGCATTGCCGAGCAGAATATGTGCTCCTGGGCAGCCGGTATGGCGCGCGAGGGCTATCGTCCGTTCCTGCATACCTTTGCGGTGTTCCTGTATCGCCGTATTCTGGACCAGCTCGAGATGAGCGTGGCGTATCCGAACCTGCCGGTCGTATTTGTCGGCTTTGTGCCGGGCATCACCACGCCGGGCGGCGTGACCCATCAGTCGATCAACGACATTGGCGTGCTGCGCACCGTACCCAATATGACGATTTTCGATATCGGCGACGCGACCGAAATTGAGGGCGTGCTCGATCTGGCCTATGAGCGCAACGGTCCGGTTTTCATCCGCATGCTCCGCAAGGAAGTACCGCGTCTGTTCCCGGCTAATGAGCCGATGCAGTTCAACCGCGCCCGTGTGCTTTCCGAGGGCGATGATATCGTGCTGTTGTCCTCTTCCATCTGCACCGAGGAAGCTATGCGCGCCACCGCTGTGCTCAAGGAAAAGGGCGTTTCTGTGCAGCATATGCATGTTTCCACCCTCAAGCCGTTTACCGATCCGACGATCGTCGAGGCTATCCGCAAGAGCAAATACGGCGCTATCACCATCGAGAACCATCTGGATATCGGCGGTCTCGGCACGGCAGTGGCCGAGGTGATCGCGGAGAACGGTCTGGGCAAGCGTCTGGTGAAGATCGGCCTGCCGGGCTATCCGCATGGCGCATCCAAGATGTACCTGATGAAGAAGTACGGCATCGACGCAATGCACCTGGTCGGCGCAGTAGAGGAGCTGACCGGAAAGTCGCTCGGCATTCAGGAGGATGACCTCGAAAAGGTTCGTTTCGTCGATTTCCTGGAGGTATAACGTGCTCTTTCGTGCCTGTGTGTGGGATTTGGACGGCACGCTGCTCAATACGCTGCCGACCATTCTGCACTACTGCAATCAGTCGCTGGCACATTTCGGCTTTCACAGCATTGTGATGGAGGACTGCCGCGACCTGTGCCGTCTGCCGATTTCCCATTTTTATCAGCGGCTGTTGGAGCTGGGCGGTTGTCCCCCACAGGACATTGAACGGCTGCAGCCTGCTATCCGCGATTATGATTGCGCCAGCTATCTAAGCGATTTTATGTATTTGACCGAGCCGTATGAGGGCGTGCGCGAAACGCTCAAAGCGTTGCAGGATATGGGCGTGCAAAATGCGGTGCTGACCAATAAGCCGGACGCACTGGCCCATTCCCTCATTGAACGGTTTTTCGGCGGCCTGATGCAGGTATGTATCGGGCAGACCCCAAAGACCATTTCCAAGCCTGACCCGCGCTCGATGGATCGTGTGCTGGAGGCGTTGGGTGTGCAGCGCAGCGAAATTCTGTATGTCGGCGATACGGATGTGGATATGCAGACCGCGCACAATACCGGCACTGCGGCGGCGGCAGCCTGCTGGGGCTATCAGTCCATCGAGCAGCTTTTGCCGTATAAGCCTGCGTATATCGTTCACGCGCCGCGTGATCTGGTATCAATTTTTAGGAGGTAACCGCATGTTTTCCGAAGTAAAAAAAGAAATCATTGAGGCAGGTATCATGCTGGACCGCTATGAGCTGGTTTCGCTGACCTGCGGCAATCTGAGTGTCCGCATGCCGTCGGGCGAGATTCTTGTCACCCCCTCCGGTATGATGTATGAAAAAATGGTCGAGGATGATATGATCGTGATGGATCTGGACGGCAATGTCATCGAGGGTACCCGTAAGCCCTCGTCGGATACGCCGGCGATTCTGCATATCTTCCGTGGGCGCCCGGATATCAACGCCGTCATCCATACCCATCAGCCCTATGCAACAGCGATTTCGCTGATCCCCGGCTTGACCGAGTTCCGCGTGTGCATCACCGCGCTGGCGAATGCTGCGGGCGGTAATGTTCCGATTACCCCGTATTCTGCGGCAGGATCGATCGATATGGGCATTGATACCGTTAAATATGTCGGTGACGGGCATGCGGTAATCCTGTCCCAGCATGGTGTTATGACGGTCGGCAAGGACTTGAATCAGGCATTGTATGCCGCAGTTTATCTGGAAGAAGCGGCAAAATGCTATCTGGCTGCGCGTGCTGCATGCGTCAATGGCGAGACCAAGCAGATGAGCGATGCGCAGATTCAGCAGATGGTGGATGTGTTTAAGTATTATGGACAGGGTACGGCCACCATTCCGGAGGATTTGGTCAAGCGTCTGGATTGATGCTTGCCAGCCAAAGAATTAGAAGAAAGACAAACCCGGCAGCAGCGCGATGCGTTGCTGCCGGGTTTTTATATGTTTTCTGATTTCTCCTGCTGCGCGCACAAACCCTACTTGCCGAACGGCACAGCGCGGTCCTATAATATAAATAAGGTCAAGAATGCAAGAGGAGGGTTTTTATGCGAATTCTGGTAGCGGAGGACGAGCGTGATCTCAATCGGCTGATCTGCCGGACGCTGGAACGCGCAGGATATAGTGTGGACGCCTGCTTTGACGGCGAAGCTGCGCTCGATTATCTGCTGGGGGCGGAATATGACTGCCTGCTGCTTGATATCATGATGCCGAAAAAGGACGGGCGCGAGGTGCTGCGCGAGGTGCGCGCACAGGGCAGCGCCGTGCCGGTGATCTTTTTGACCGCGCGCGACAGCGTGCAGGACCGGATTGAAGGGTTGGACCTCGGCGCGGACGATTATCTGGTTAAACCCTTTGATTTTGACGAGCTGCTCGCCCGTATCCGCGCGGCGACGCGCAAATACGGCACGCAAAAGACCAGCGTACTGACGCTCGCGGACCTGACCGTGGACACCGGCAGTCATACGGTCACGCGCGGCGGCAAGGAGATTCGCCTGTCGGCCAAGGAATACGCCATCCTGCAATATATGATGCAGCACAAGGGCACGGTCATTTCCCGCGCCCGGCTGGAGGACCATATCTGGAATTATGACTATACGGGCGGCTCGAATGTGGTCGATGTGTATATCACCTATCTGCGCAAAAAGATCGACAACGGCTTTGACAAAAAGCTGCTGCATACGGTCCGCGGCGCGGGCTGGATTTTAAAGGAGGAGCCGTGAAACGATTTTCCGTCAAGCTCAAGCTGACCCTGTGGATTACCCTGCTCATGCTGCTGCTCACCACATTGGTGCTGGTGTTTATGGTGGTGGTGAGCAGTTCGGTCGTTTCGGAAAACGCATATGAGCAGCTCACGAACACCGTGCGCGGCAATCTCAGCGGTATTTCCAAGGAAAACGGCAACCTCACCTTCAGCGAGGATTTTTCGTTCACCAAAAATGGCGTGCATACGGTTGTATACAGCAGCAGCGGTGCAATGCTCGCCGGACAGCTCCCGCTGTCCTTCCCGGATACGCTAGCGTTTGAAAACGGCGCGATCCGCATGGCCGAGGGGGATAACGGCAGTTATTATGTGCTGGATTTCTGGCTGCCGTTCAGCTGGGACGACGGCGTGTGGGTGCGCGGCATGATTCAGGCGCCGGATGTAGCCGATGTGCTGGACGACATGACCGGTATTGCGCTGCTCATCCTGCCCCTGATGGTGGTGGTCAGCGGCTTGGGCGCGTATCTGCTCGCCCGATCGACCTTCCGCCCCATCGATCGCATCATCTGCGCGGCGGAGAGTATCGGAGAGGGGCGCGATTTGTCGCAGCGCATCGGCCTGCCCCCGGGACGGGATGAGATCAGCCGTCTGGGACAGGCGTTTGACAATATGTTTGTGCGCCTGGAAGCGTCTTTCGAGTCGGAAAAGCAGTTCACTTCGGACGCATCGCACGAGCTGCGCACGCCGACCGCGGTTATTCTCGCCCAGTGCGAGGACGCGCGGCGGCACGCCGAAACGCCCGAACAGTATGCGCAGGCGATCGAGGTGATCGAGCGGCAGGCGGGTAAAATGTCCGACCTGATCGCGCAGCTGTTGCAGATGACCCGTCTGGAGCAGGGGACGCAGCGCGCGTCCTTCGAGTGGGCTGACCTGAGCGGTCTGGTGGAGGTCATCTGTGCGGAGCAGCCCGCTTTCCCCAAGAATATCACGCTGCAAACCGATATCCAGCCCGAGGTGGAGGCCCGCTTCGATGTAACGCTGGTCAGCCGTCTGCTGCAAAACCTGATCGGTAATGCCGCGCGGTACGGCAGGCAGGACGGGCATATCTGGGTTTCTCTGCGACGGGAGCAGGCGGATGCCGTGCTCGCGGTGCGGGATGACGGCATCGGCATTGCGCAGGAGCAGCAGGAAAAGATCTGGCAGCGGTTCTATCAGGTGGAACCGTCGCGCAGCGGACAGGCCGGCACCGGGCTTGGCCTGACTATGGTGCGTCAGATCGCCGCGCTGCATGGCGGCGCGGTGTCGCTGGACAGCGCGCCGGGTGTGGGCAGCTGCTTCACCTTTCGTTTTCCGATCGGACAGCCCGCTGAGGGTAGCGAAAACCCAACATAAAAAAATTTTTGAAAATTTACTGTTTTAATATTTTTTTAATATTGGGCTGGTATCCTGTATATGAACTCAAACGAAAGGTGTGAGCAACATGAAAAAGCAGATTTTGATGTTTACCGCTGTGGCAATGCTGGCCGCCGCGTTGGCTGGCTGCGGCAAGCCCGTTCAGAAGAGCAGCACGCAGATGGGATATATCGGTGAAGATGCGGCCAAAAACATGGCGGTCACCGCTGCGCAGGTGGATACCGCAAACGCTTCTTTTTCCGGTGTTTCGCTGGATGAAAAGGACGGCATCGCCTATTATGGCGTGGATTTCACCGCAGACGGTACGACCTATCACTACGCGATCGACGCGATGACCGGTGCGGTGATCGAATCGAGCAGCGGCACCGCGCAGACGACCGGCACGACGGATACGACCGGCACATCCGGTACAACTGCCGCTTCCCAGACGGGCACGGTGGATGAGGCCCGCGCCAAGCAGATCGCGCTCGAGCATGCGGGCGTGAGCGAGAGCGACACGACGTTCCTGATGGCTAAACAGGATTATGAAAACGGTACGCTGGTTTATGAAGTTGAGTTTTACGTTGCCGCGACCGGCACGGAATACGATTACGAGATCGACGCCGCAACCGGCGAAGTCCGCAGCTTCGACTATGACGCGGAAAACTACACCGCAGGACAGCAGAACACCGCTTCCGGCACGAATGAGACCAAGAGCGAAGCCGAGATCCGCGCCATTGCACTGGCAAAGGTGCCGGGTGCGACCGAGAACGATATCCGCATGAATCTGGACCGCGACGACGGTAAGCTGAGATACGAGGGCAAGATCATCTACGAGGGAATGGAATACGATTTCGAGATCGACGCATACAGCGGCGCCATTCAAGAATGGGACGCGGAATCCGTATTTGATTGACAACAATAAAAGGAGGAAGACAAAATGAAAAAACTGGTTTGTACAATGGCACTGGCTGCACTGCTGTGCGGCGCGGCGGGCGCGGCGAATGGCTCTTATTCGGTAACGGCGGAGCTGAGCCCGGACATCACGGTCAAGATTGATGGTGTGGAGCGTGTTTTCTACAACGTGCAGGGGCAGGAAGTGCACCCGATCAGCTACGCGGGTACAACCTATGTGCCGATCCGCTCGATCGGTGAGCTGATGGATAAGAACGTCAACTGGGACGAGGCGACCAATACCGCTACCATCGGCGGCGCGCGTGTCACAGCGGACGCAACCGGCACGCCGGACCGCAATGCCATTCCGCAGGACATCACGATGGACATTGAGCCGGGCATCACGATCGTGATCGACGGCACGGCGCGCACATTTTATAACGCAAACGGCCAGAAGGTCGATCCCGCGCTGTATAACGGCTCGATCTACCTGCCGATCCGCGCGATTGGCGAGATCATGGGCAAAACCGTGTCGTGGGACGGCACAACCCAGACCGTTTTGATTTCCGGCAGCACGTCCGGCGGTCAGGTGACCGACTTTGACACGAACAATCCGTCCGGCAACACCGGCAATACGGGTAACACTGGCAACACCGGCACGACCACCGGCAGCGTGACGGTTGAACAGGCAAAGCAGATCGCGCTCAATCACGCGGGCAAGACGGCTGGTCAGGTGACTTTCGTCAAGGCAAAGTCCGATTGGGAGAATGGTAAAACGGTTTACGAGATCGAGTTCATCTATCGTTCCGGCACAAGCTATCTGGAATACGATTATGAGATCGACGCTTCCACCGGCAAGATTCTGAGCTATGACTATGACGCGGAAGGCTACGTGCCTTCGACCGGCGGCAATAGCGGCAGCCAGACGGCAACCATCACCGAGGCGCGCGCCAAGGAAATTGCGCTGAATAAGGTACCGGGCGCAAGCACGGCTAACATCTATGAATTCAAGCTGGATTATGACGATGGCCGTCTGGAATACGAGGGCAAGATCATCTACAACAGCATGGAATACGAATTTTCCATTGATGCAAACACCGGTAATGTGACTGGCTGGGATGTAGAGTCCATCTACGACTGATGCAAAAACAAAAATGCCTTCCGCCTGGGGCGGAAGGCATTTTTCTATGCAAAGATTTTAGAGGGCACGCACCGAAATCATGCCGTCGATCGCGCGCAGCGCGTCGAGGTTGGCCTCGGTGGGCTGCTCTGCGAGGTCTACGATGGTATATGCGTAGTCGCCCTTGGAACGGTTGCCCATGTTTTCGATATTGCACTTGACCGCGGCGGTGATGGATGCGATCATGTTCGGGATGTTCTTGTGGATCATACAGACGCGGTAGCCGCCTTCATAGGGCACCTTGAGGTTCGGGAAGTTGACCGAGTTGCGGATCGTGCCGGTTTCGAGGTAATCCGAAATCTCCTTGACCGCCATCTTAGCGCAGTTGTCCTCGCTCTCGGGCGTGGACGCGCCGAGGTGCGGCAGCGTGATCGCGTTTTCCTGCGCAAGGATCTCGTCGGAAGCAAAGTCGGACACATAGGCCGCAACCTTGCCGCTCTCGAGCGCCTTTGCCATCGCGGCAACGTCTACCAGTTCGCCGCGGGCGAGGTTGATGATGCGCACGCCGTCCTTCATCTTGGCGATGGACTCCTCGCAGATGGTGTTCTTGGTGTCCGGGGTCAGCGGAACGTGGATGGTGATATAGTCGCAGTTTGCAAAAATCTGGTCGAGTTCGGTCACGTGTTTGACCGAACGGGACAGCGCCAGTGCGCCGTCAACCGACAGGTACGGGTCATAGCCCCAGACTTCCATATCCAGACCGACCGCAGCGTTTGCCACTTTGACGCCGATCGCGCCCAGACCGATGACGCCCAGACGCTTGCCGGAGATTTCCGGGCCGGCATAGGTGGATTTGCCCTTTTCCGCAGCCGGGCCGATGTCCGGCGTGCCGGCGAGGCTCTTCACCCAGTTTGCGCCCTGCACGATCTTACGGGAGGCGAGCATCAGCGCGCATACAACCAGCTCCTTGACCGCGTTGGCGTTTGCGCCCGGGGTGTTGAATACGACGATGCCTTCCTGTGCGCAGCGGTCGAGCGGAATGTTGTTCACGCCCGCGCCTGCGCGCGCGATGCACTTGAGGTTTTTCGGGAACTCGACGTCGTGCAGCTTGGCCGAACGGACGAGGACGGCGTCATAGTCCGTGAAGTCCTCCGAGCAGGTGTACTTGGCGGGGTCCAGATTTTCCAGACCAACCTTGGAAATTTTATTGTAAAGCTTTACATTATACATGGGAAGCACTCCTCTTATTTTGTGTTTTCGCTCGAAAAGAGCGAAGGGGGTATTGGATACCCCCTATCAGCATTTTACGCGTTTTCCGCTGCGAACTTCTTCATGAAGTCGATCAGATACTCTACGCCTTCGATCGGCATTGCGTTGTAGATGGAAGCGCGCATGCCGCCAACCGAACGGTGGCCCTTGAGGTTGGACATGCCGGCTGCCGCGGATTGCTTGGCAAACTTCGCGTCCAGCTCGTCGTTGCCGGTGCGGAAGGTGACGTTCATGTGGCTGCGGGATGCCTTTTCAGCAACCGCCTTGTAGAAATTCTGGCTGTCGAGGTAGTCATACAGCATGCTGGAACGCTTTGCGGCGCGCTCCTGCATGACCTTCACGCCGCCCATCTGCTCGACCCACTCGAGCACAAGGCCCAGCACATAGATGCCGTACGTGGGGGGCGTGTTGTACATGGAGTCCTTGTCGGCCATGGTCTTCCAGTCCAGCATGACCGGGTACTTCTCCAGCGGATAGTTGCCCAGCAGATCCTCGCGCACGATCACAACCGTTACGCCTGCGGGGCCCATGTTCTTCTGCGCGCCTGCGTAGATAACGCCGTACTTGGAAACGTCAACCGGCTTGGAGAGGATGTTCGAGGACATATCGGCCACCAGCGGCACGCCCGCCGGGGTTTCGGGGTCGTACTGGTATTCGGTGCCGTAGATGGTGTTGTTGGCGCAGATGTAGAAGTAATCCGCGTCCGGACGGATGTCCAGCTCGCCCTGCGTGGGCACGCGGTCAAAGTTGCCCTCCTTGGAGGAGAACGCTACGTGGATGTCGCCGAACTTGACGGCTTCCTTGTAAGCATTGTTGGCGAAGTTGCCGGTGATGGCATAGTCCGCCTTGCCGGTCTTCATCAGGTTCATCGGGATAGCCGCGAACTGGGTCGTCGCGCCGCCCTGCAAAAACAGCACCTTGTAATTGTCCGGGATGGAGAGCACGCGGCGCAGCGCAGCTTCGGTCTCCTTGATGATGCCGTCATATACCTTAGATCGGTGACTCATCTCCATGACGGACATGCCTGAGCCCTTGTAGTTCAGCATTTCGGATGCACAGCGCTCGAGTACGGGCACCGGAAGCATGGAGGGGCCAGCGGAGAAATTGTAGATACGATTGTCAGCCATAGTGATAGTTACCTGCCTTTCAATAAATCAGCGTGCTATTCCGTATAGGAATGCAATATTCATTATAGTATAAGGGAGAACGATTTACTACGGGAAATTAAACCAAAATTCCGTCGCAAAAAGACGAATGTCTGCACAATATGGACAGATGGTGCAGTGTTTGCGCAAACGGCGCTGGATTGCATGTGCTTTGCCGGATATGGTATACTAAGGCAGAAATGAGAAAGAAAAGCCGCGCGTTTTTGCACAGGATTGTGGAAAACGGCGCGATGCGAAAGGAGAGGATGGCTATGTTCCGGCGCCGTCAGCCGGGCCAGCGTTCTCAGCTGAGCCACCGGCAGATCAACCGGCTTCTGCCGTTTACCAATGCGCCGCTGTTCCATGCGTTGCAGCTGCTCGCTACAGGCGATTCCGCGCGTTTTCACATGCCCGGACACAAGGGAGAACCGCTGTTCAACAGCTATGCCGAGGTGTTTGCCATCGACTTCACCGAAACCTACGGCACGGGCAACCTGTACCTGAGCGACGGCCCGATCCGCGACGCGGAGGTCGCCGCGGCGCGGTATTTCGGCGCGTCCGACTGCTTTTTCCTGACCGGCGGCTCGACGCAGGGCATTCTGTCCATGCTGGCGACCGCAGTCGGCCGCGGCGGTGCAGTACTGCTCGACCGCGAGTGCCACAAATCGGTGTGCCATGCCTGTGCGCTGCTGGATATCACGCCCTATTTTATCTCCGCGCCGGTATTGGAGCCGTTTGGTATTTCGGGCGCGCTTGCGCCCGCAGATGCCGAGCAGCAGCTGATTGACCATCCCGAGATTCGCGCCGTGCTGCTCACCTCCCCTACCTATTATGGTGTGCGCCGCGCGATTCCGGCTTTTGTCGATCTGTGCCGCGCTTACGGTAAGCAGCTGCTGGTGGATGCGGCCCACGGCGCACACTTTCCTGCCGTCGGCCTGCCGACCCCGGTTGCGGAGGGTGCGGATCTGGCGGTGCTGTCCATCCACAAAACGCTGCCCTGTCTGGGACAGGGCGCGGTTGTGCTGAGCGGCCCGGGTGTGGATAAGCGCGCCTTGCGCGAAAACACCGCCCTGTTTGGTACGTCCAGCCCCTCCTACCCCATCATGGCCTCCATCGACCTTGCCCGTGCCTACACCGAAGGGCCGGGCCGCGCCGCCTACCGCCGCGCTGCCGAGACCTGCGGCGAGCTGCGCGAGTATGTGCTGCGCCGCACGGGCTTTACGCCGCTGACCTTGGAGGACTACCCCGCGCTCGACCCCTGCCGCCTGACTGTGTGCACCGCAGGCACGGACGTGACCGGCCACCGGCTGGCCGACATGCTGTGGAGCGAGTACGGTGTCGCCTGTGAGATGGCGGATGACCGTAATGTGGTGTTTATCCTGACCTGCGCGGACTCCGGCACGGCGATATATCGGCTGCGGCGCGGCTTGCGCCGTATTTCGCACCGCCGCCATGAGGCGCTGCTGCCCTCCCCTGTCGCTCCCTTCCCGCCTGCTGAGCGGGTGATGTCCGTGCGCGACGCATGGTTTGCCAAGACCGGCCGCGTCGAGCTTTCCGCCGCCGAAGGGCTGGTGTGCGCCCGTCCGGTCACGCCTTATCCGCCGGGTGTGCCGCTGCTGTGGCCGGGGGAGAAAATTACCCGCGCGCACATTGAACTTATCCGCGAAAGATGGTACAATGAAATC